>Ga0164313_10000384_pt1 | contig 34836 bp, 26 predicted proteins | sample GuaBasSedimGuay4_FD_113735 | JGI IMG/M metagenome (GOLD analysis project Ga0164313, IMG submission 113735) | Subseafloor sediment microbial communities from Guaymas Basin, Gulf of California, Mexico - Guay4, Core 4569-4, 0-3 cm | ecosystem: Environmental > Aquatic > Marine > Hydrothermal vents...
AGATATTGGGCAGAAACAATGCGGTTTCCGCGGGTATCATAAAAACCATACTTTTTGCCTTTACTGAAGTCGATCATGCCTTCACGCCATTCGCCCATGCCTTCCAGGGTAACGGGCACCATAATAGCCCCGTTCTTGTCTATCAATCCGAAAAACCCATTCTTCATCACTTTGGCGGCACCTTCACAAAAAGGAAAGGCCTGGTCATATTCCGCTTCAATTACAACATCGCCATTGTTGTCGGCATAACCCCATTTGTCACCATCAAGAAAGGGTATTCTGTCAGCATAGTTCTGGGCACTTAGAAATAACCCAATAAGCAGCAAACTCAGGCTCAAAATTATTTTCATGCTCCAAAGATAAGAATTCATTCTTCGACCCACCGCCCACGGCCTATCGTCAATCGCCTGCTGCCTGCTGCGTACTGTCAGCTGTCATTTGTCAATTCATTCTGGCATCAGGGACTCTTCCGGCTTAACTTTATTCTATACATAAACTATAACAATGAATTATATGAAAAGAACATTTACCTTACTGATGCTCGTTTTTTCAATGATTTTTTGCAATGCGCAAAACCTGCTTAACAACCCGGAAAGTATCGTTTATGATGCTGCAGCTGATCGTTACCTCGTATCCAATTGTGGCGATGGGCAGATCGTTGCCATTGCCAGCGATGGTCAGCAGAGCTATTTCAATACAGATATGACAGCCACGCTGGGATTGCATCTTGTAGGCGATACCCTCTATGTGTCATCCAATGATGGTCCGTATTCAGGCATTGTTGGCATGCTGCTGTCAAGTGGCGACATTGTTTTCCATGTGGATATTCCGGAAAAAGAGTTGTTAAATGATATTGCCTCTGACAATGCAGGCCATCTCTATGTGACAGATAGTGAAGCTAATAAGATATTCAAAGTGAATATTGCAGGAATGAGTTATACCACACTGGTGGATGCAGGCCTGGGCTATCCCAACGGTATACTGTATGATGAGACAAACAATAGATTAATGGTATTGAACTGCCTGTTAGCCAGCCGGCCTATCTTATCAGTTGACCTGGACGACCTGACGCTTTCAACCATCGTGGAAACAGGAATAAGTGCCATTGATGGATTTACGGAGGATAATGACGGGAACTACTATTTTTCTTCCTGGACCACCGACAGGGTTTATCGTTATGATCATGTGTTTACCAATCCACCGGAAATCATAGCAGGTGGGTATACTGATCCGGCCGATATCTATTACAACAAGACCAATGATATCCTGGCCATACCGAACTTCAATGCTGATACGATTATCTTTTTACCGATCTCTCCCATGGGTGTAGATGATCCCAAACCGGCTGAAGAAGGCTACATCCGCATTTATCCAAATCCTTTCACTGAGATGCTCAATATCAACTTTGACCTTGCCGCTTCTGGTTTTACAAAAGTCTCGGTTTACAATGCAGAAGGCAGGCTTGTTGATGACTTAGTAAAGCATTATCTAAACTGTGGAGATCACTATATAAATTGGGAAAGTAGCAATCTTGAACCTGGGATATATTTTTTAGTTGTCTGCGGAGAAGGTATTTACGAGTCGAAAAAACTCATCAAGAACTAGCCCGGCCCCAGCACCTATTTAAGCATCCTTAGCATGAAGTAGTCACGGAGCCAATGTGGCAATCGTTGTGCTATCCTCAGCATCGGATTATTATTCACCCGGTAGTATCTTTTTGGCTTTGATTTTGTCAGTGCTTTCAAGACAATGGAAGCAACTCTTTCCGGTTCAACAATCTTACGTATCTCTTTTGGTGCTTTGATGGCAAAATTGTGAAGGTATTCGGAGTAAATACTATCACCGGTCCTGTTTTTCAGATCGTGAAGGCCGTCGAGAAAAGGTGTGTTGATGGCTCCCGGCCGGATCAGGATCAGCTTAGCTCCCCAGAGGGCAAGCTCATTTCGCATGCTCACGCTCAGGGCTTCCAGCGCGATCTTGGTGTTGGCATAAGGATGGAAAGCGGCAGGCAAGCGCACACTCTCACTGCTGATATTCACCACCCGCCCCTTTGTCTCTATCAGGTGAGGCAGAAAGGCCCGAACCATATTCACGGGGCCAAAAGTATTGATGGCGAATATTTTTTCCAGGCTTTCTTTGGATTTTTCAGTTATGGGAAAGAAATCCGAGACCCCGGCATTGTTAACAATGGCCCAAACCTGCAGTTCCTTTTCTTCAATCGCCATCCGCAGCGCGGCAATAGATGCCTCATCAGTCACATCCATCTGATAGGCTAAAACAGGCCCTTCAAACATGGTATTAACTTCCGGGGAGATGTCTGTTGCGACAATGGCAAGGCCCGGAAACCTTTCCATGCAGCATTTAACAATGGCTTTTCCCAAACCACCGGCCGCACCGGTAATGATTATGGCTTTTCTTAATTGTGTCATTTGATCATGAAGATACGGCGGAATTCTGAACTTTGAACTTTGAACTCTGAATTCTGAAATTATTTCTGAATTCTGATTTCGTTTTTCAAAGTTCAAAGTTCAAAGTTCAGAGTTCTTAGCTGTTTTTATACACTGCAATAACCTTCTGCCCCTGCGACTGAAGCGATTTCTGACTGGCTTCAAAGTCACGTGTGAATCCGAGGATAAAGCCACCACCGCCGCTACCGCAAAGCTTCAACGAGTAGGTTTTATTGTCCAGGCCGGCTTTCCAGCTACCGAATACCGAGTCGGGGATCATGGGCCGGAAATGTGCATACTGAAAGGCTGAAAGTTCATCCAGAGAGGAGAAAAACTGATCCGTCTTACCCTCCAGCAGGGAGTGGATACAGCGGTCGTTGAGCGGGATGAGTGTTTCCTTTATGAGTGTGTCAAATACTTTATCCTGGCATTTCTCGATAAAGAGGTTTACCAGTGGCTGGGTGATGCCCGGCTTGCCGGTATCGATCAGGAAGATGGCGCCCTCCAGGGGGAATTTATTACGGGGGATGCCCACTACATTTATACCGCTGCCCCCGTTGATCAGGAGGGGATATTTCAGGTAGCAGTTGAGCGGGTCGATGCCACTGCTAATGCCGTGGAAATAGCCTTCCATCTGGGCAAAGATGGCTTTAAGCATCAGCACATCTTCCTGCTTGAGATTGCGCCCGGATCTGATCTTGTTCAGCGCATAGCGCTCGTAGATGGCCGCGCATACAGCACCGGAACTCCCAATGCCAAACCCCTGCGGGATGGTAGACTCGAAAAAGAGGTTTTTGTCGATATCTTTTTTGAAGTGCTCCAGGTTTAGCTCACACTTCATCTCTCCCTTCTCCTGCAACTTCAACAGGTGTGTATGGTATGCCCTCAGCATCTTGTTGGAGTCGATGGCAAAGTCATGGTCGGTATAGCGGTACTTGTTCAGAAATCCCAGCTCACCCTTGAAGTGGGCGTAGGGGATGGTGAGCCCCATTGAATTACAGATCACGCTATATTCTCCAAAGAGCATGATCTTGGCGTAAAAGACTTCCTGCTTGTTGGTCATTCCCTGCTTCAGACTTTCTCGGGACCGTTGCCAATATGGTCGTCGATCCGGTATTTGTCGCTGCAATATAGCAATAATTCCTCAGTGATAAATTCCTCCACTTCAGCTGAATCACTGCCGTGGTAGAGCAGGTGCACGTTGGGCCCTGCATCGAGGGTAAAGCAAAGGGTGGTACAGCTCAGGTCACGAAAGGCCCTGATCCTGTGAATGATGTTAAGGGTATTGGCTTTCAGGAGGATATATCCCGGGGTGGAGCTCATCATTAGCGCATGCAGACCCAGGGCTTCCTGTTCCACGATACGGATAAAGTTGGGATCATCGCCTTCCTGAAGGGCCTTTGTAAGGTCGTTGAAGTTCTTGTTGGCGCGCGCAAATCGCTGTTGTGCATAGGGGTGCCTGTCCATGAGCTTGTGCCCGGCCCTGCTGCTCACCACTTTGATACCCTGGTCGACAATGAGGATGGTATCACGTATATCTTTGAAGCTCTCGTTGATCTCCATCGGCAGGGGCGTGGCATATTCATCGCTGCTTCCGGGTATCTTGTCCGACTTGCCCCAGCTTACATAGCCACCGTAAACCGATCGTGCTGCACTACCTGATCCCAGGCGGGCGATGTTGGATGCTTTCTGGTAAAATTCTTCCTCTGTCAGCGTTTTCCCGGTGACTTCATATTCCATGCTGCACAAGCAAAGTGCCAGGCTGCTCATGGCAGATGCTGATGAGGCAATTCCTGCCGAATGTGGAAAGTTATTGGTGGAATCGATGTGAAGGTTATATTCTTTAAGAAAAGGAAAGATGGATGCAATAGAGCTGATATAATCGCGGGCCCGTGCAGTAAAACGCTCCTTGCGCTGTCCGTCGAACAGAAGATCGATATTGCCGTCACCCGCTTCCCATTGAAGCTCGGTGGTGGTATGACAATTGTTGAGTGTGAAGCTGAGGCTGGGATTGCTTGGAAGCTGCACACCATGCTTGCCCCAATACTTGACGAGAGCAATATTCGAAGGGCTTTGCCATGAGATCTTATTCATATTATTCAGCTTTTTAAAGTCGGATCCCAGATGCCGGATGTTGGGATATGATTTCACCAAATATCTAGCTTTTGGCACCGAGTACAAGATGGTCAAAGGAGAAGACGATGTCTAAACCTTTCTTGCTAAAATAGGGTTTTATTTGATTAAAGCCAATTTCGCTTGAGGCAAGAAGGAAATCCCCTCCCCAGGCACCGAGTGATTTAATGCTCCCCGGAAAATCAGAAAAGTGCAGGTCTTTTATCTTTGGTATGTCCAATATGCCTGACATGATCTCTTCATGCTCATCCAGCAAGGCATTGAATTCGGCCAGCTTGTTGACAGTCGTGATATCCCGCCCGATCTGTGAGATGCGGGCTTTATCAACATCAGCCACATTCTTTTGGGTGAGGTAGTGGTTTACTGCTGCAGCAGAATCCTGTTTCTTTCCCGAATAAACAAAGGCAATATTTTCTTTAAATGGCGGATCGAAGCTGACGCGCTGACGTATCGGGCTCCCCAGCACCAGGCGATACCAGAGTGGGCTGTCGCTAGTGGCACAGGCAATGTCGTAACCAGAGCCCTTCTGGGTTTTCCTGAACAGCTCATAAGAATCGATCCTGAACCATTCAGCGAGCATGCTGATCAGACTTGAACTGCTGCCCAGGCCCCAGCCAGGGTGGAAGTCAAGCTTTGTTTCAAGTGTGAAGGAATGACCCTTTCTGAAAATATCAGCGTTAAGGCGATTGGCTTCTGATAATAGTTGCTGTAGAAATAGTGCTTTCTTTTCGTCAGTGGTAGCCTTAACTTCTAAATCTGGAAGGGAAAATTCAACCTCAAACCAGCAGTCATCCTCATAATAGCTTTTCCAACTCAACAGGCTCCCTGTCTTACCGTCACCTTCTCTCCTCATCGATACATCCAGTTGCTGTCCCATGACTGTAGGAACCGCCAGAGCAAGCGCTCCCTGCAACACGAGATATTCTCCCGTGATCAGCAGTTTTCCGTTTGTATACAATGACTGCTTCTTCAATTTGTGTTGATTAGGAATTTCCTTTGCGCAGGTCTGATACAAGTGCTTTCACATTACTGAAAGACACCTTTTTATCTTTAAAATGATCTACGACATGATCCTTTTCTTCTTTGGTTACACCGATATGGTTGAGGATATTATAAAGGTGCATTTTCATGTGTCCAACCTGTATGCCTTTGGTAGTGAGTGATTTCAGTGCGCTGAAGTTGTTGGCCAGTCCACAGGCTGCTGCAATCATCATCAGCTGTTCCGCTTCCGGATTATTCAGAAGCTCAAGAGAGAATTTTGCCAGCGGATGCAGGGACGTAAGGCCTCCCACTGTTCCTATAGCAAGAGGGACGGTAAGCGAGTAACGGAATTTTCCATTTTCCAGCGATATGTCGGTCAGGGATGAATATTTTCCATTTCTTGCGGCGTAGGTATGTGCGCAGGCTTCTATGGCACGGAAATCATTGCCGGTGGCCAATACAACAGCATCGATGCCGTTCATGACGCCTTTGTTGTGGGTGCTTGCCCGGAAAACATCTTCCTGGGCTATACGGACAGCCCTTTCGAATTTCTTTACAAATTCAACGGCACTCATATTGCGATCCATTTCACCAAACTCTTCGATGTCGCACTCTACCCAGGTCCTGACAAGGCAGTCAGGAGTATAGTTAGAAAGTATAGCCATCACGATCTCACATTCTTCGCTGGCACCTGTGAACCTTTTATCTTCTTTGAGGAACCTTTTCAATAACTCTCCAAACTCTTCGAGGCAGGAGTTGATAAAGTTGGCGCCCATGCTATCGGCGGTTTCGAAGCTGGCCTTGAGTTGAAAATAATTATCGAGCTTGTCGCTCATATCCACCAGCTCTATGTCGATGATTCCGCCCCCGCGTTCACGCATATTTTCAGTGATGGGATTGGTTTCTATGATCAGCTTTTCTTTGATATCAGGCATGGCTGCACTCAGCACGTCCTTATCACCTTCCCAGACGAAATGCACCTGGCCGATCTTGGTCATGGATAAGACCTCTGCGTGAAAGCCACCCCTTTCCGACCAGAACTTGGCTGCGTTCGATGCTGCTGCGATTACCGAGCTTTCCTCGATTACCATTGGTACGAGGTACATATTGCCATTGATCACAAAGTTGGGAGCAATGCCATAGGGAAAGAAAAAGTTGGAAATGGTATTCTCTGCGAACTCATCCAGTTTTCTCTGCAGACCTGCATCCTGGTGCCAGTATGATTTGAGCTCCCGGGCCGCTTCAGCCGGATTTTCAAAATAACTGGCCGTCAGGTCGATCTTCTGCTCTTTGTTCAGCTTCGAAAAGCCTTTCCTGATTTGCTGCTTTTGCATAATGAGGGCAAAGATAGGGCTTTTGGGAATTATGAATTATAGATAATGAATTAGGGAATGGAATCCCGGGTGTCGGGTGATGAGTGCTGAATACTTCGATTTTCGATCCTCGCTCTTCTAACTTCTAACTTCTAACTTCTGATTTCGCTCTTCCTCACTACCATTCTTCCTCTTCAACTACCACCTCGGGTACCATATATGCTTTCAGTGAAGCACCAAAGTTATCCATGGCATAAACGCGGAGTTGTTCAAGGTAAATGGGCCATTGATCATTGTAGTCGCGGTGGGCAGTGTTCAGCCATTTCTCACAGGAGTATTTTGATTGTTTGGTGAGAACGAAATTATCGAGAGTGTAGCGATAACGGCCATCTTTACATTCGATCTTGAAATAGTATTTGATCATGCCTGCGATCTTCTTCACATCCTTTTCATAAAAGACCAGTTCAAACTGGTGCTTGCCTTTGATCACACCGCTGGCGGCATCCCTTACCTGGGTCACATAAACCGGTTGTTTGAAGAAGTGGTGTAACCATTCGCCTGCACGATTGAAGAGTTCTTTCTGGGTACCTGTTTCCTCTACTACTTCCTGGAAAGTGATGAGTCCCGTATTGGGATCTACAGGGATAGCTGCTTTAACTTCTTCTGCCTCTTCCTGCCCGAAGAGGAACAAGCCGCTGAGTATGATGCTGAAGTACAAGATTGCTTTTTTCATGGTACTGTTTATTGATTTGCGTGCACTTAGAGCAAATATTGTACCGTAAAGATATAAAAAACCCCGCCGGGGGCGGGGTTTTTTTTATTACATCATGCCTGGCATACCGCCTCCCATGCCTCCCGGCATCGGTGGCATCGGAGCCGCATTTTCGTCTTTATGTTCTACGAGTACACACTCTGTGGTGAGGAGCATACCTGCAATTGAGGCTGCATTCTCGAGTGCTACCCTGGCTACTTTGGTCGGGTCGATTACCCCTGATTTCAGGAGGTTTTCATACACTTCGGTATGTGCGTTGAAGCCAAAGTCGCCTTTGCCTTCCCTGACCTTTTGTACAACAACGGAACCTTCCATGCCTGCGTTTTCAACGATCTGGCGGAGGGGTTCTTCCAGTGAGCGCCTGATAATAGCGATACCGGTTTCTTCATCTTCGTTATCAGTTTTCAGCCCGTTGATGGAGTCAATGGCCCTGATGTAAGCAACACCACCACCGGGGATGATGCCTTCTTCAATAGCCGCCCTGGTTGAGTTCAGAGCATCATCGAAACGGTCTTTCTTTTCCTTCATCTCAACTTCGCTGGCAGCACCAACATAGATCACTGCTACACCACCGGCAAGTTTCGCCAGCCTTTCCTGTAGTTTTTCTTTATCGTACTCAGAGCCTGACTTGTCGATCTGTGATTTGATCATATTCACCCTGGCTTGGATGGCGTCTTTTTCGCCTTTTCCCTTTACGATAGTTGTGTTTTCTTTATCGATAGATACTTTGTCAGCTTCACCAAGGTAAGTGATGTCAGCGTCTTCAAGTTTATATCCTTTTTCTTCTGAGATTACGGTACCGCCGGTCAATGAGGCAATATCTTCGAGCATCTCTTTTCTCCTGTCGCCAAAACCCGGGGCTTTTATAGCAGCTACTTTCAGCGATCCTCTGATCTTATTCACCACGAGGGTAGCCAGTGCTTCGGCTTCCACGTCTTCTGCGATGATGATCAATGCACGTCCGCTCTGTGCAGCTTTCTCAAGGATTGGGAGAAGGTCTTTCATCACGGAGATCTTCTTGTCATAGATCAGGATGTATGGGTTTTCATAAACCGCTTCCATCTTTTCAGTATCAGTAACGAAATATGGTGAGATATATCCACGGTCGAACTGCATACCTTCAACAACGTCAACATAAGTTTCGATGCTTTTGGCTTCTTCGATGGTGATCACACCTTCTTTCTTCACTTTGGCCATGGCCTCAGCAATGAGTTTACCAATGCTGTTGTCGTTGTTAGCAGAGATAGAAGCAACCTGTTCGATTTTCTCGGTGTTATCGCCTATCTCTTTGGTTTGTTCTCTCAGGCTCTTAATAACAGCTTTAACAGCCTTGTCGATGCCCCTTTTCAGATCCATCGGGTTGGCACCGGCCGTTACGTTCTTCAGTCCTGTGTTTACGATTGCCTGGGCAAGTACGGTGGCAGTAGTAGTGCCGTCTCCGGCAAGGTCGTTGGTTTTCGAAGCAACTTCCTTCACCATTTGTGCACCCATATTCTCAACGCCGTCTTCGAGTTCTATCTCCTTGGCAACGGTTACGCCATCTTTGGTGATGATCGGAGAACCGAATGATTTTTCTATAATGACATTACGTCCTTTGGGACCGAGGGTCACCTTTACAGCATTCGACAATGCGTCGACACCCTGCTTGAGGCCATCTCTTGCTTTCAGGTCAAAAATTATATCTTTAGCCATTGTTCTAGTCTTTTTTTAGGTTTATTTGTAATATTTTTTTAGATGATGGCGACGATGTCGCTTTCACGCATGATCATGAAGTCTTTGTTTTCGAAGCTGATCTCTGTGCCGGCATACTTGCCATATAGCACTACGTCGCCTGCTTTAACGGTCACCGGATTATCTTTAGTCCCCGGACCAACAGCTACAACAATTCCTTTTGAGGGTTTTTCCTTGGCGGTATCAGGAATGATGATGCCACCGGCAGTCTTTTCTTCAGCAGCAGCAGGCTCAATGATAACCCTATCTGCTAATGGTTTGATGTTCAACTTTGCCATTTCTTGTTATTTTATTGTTTAAATAAATTATTTCGGATTTACTTTAGCACGGTCACATTTTGTGCCAAAGCCGGAAAACAAAAAAAAATGTCAGAAAGTATGACATTCTGACATTGTAATGTTTTTTTATGTGGCTTAATATCTTATTCAGGTTGTTGTTCCGGACCCGGAGCAGGTGCAGTAGGACCCGCTGGAATAGGATCGCTGGCGCGCTCTTCGATCTGGGTAACATCATTCTGGCGTGCTCCGGTCCTTGGAATAACAAAGATGGATGCCAGACTGAGTACGAGCAGGATGATGGCCAGAGTCCAGGTAGCTTTCTCGAGGAAGTCAGCAGTTTTCCTGACGCCCATGTATTGGTTAGAGCCGGCAAAGTTCGATGCCAGACCACCGCCCTTGCTGTTCTGCACCAGCACCACGAGGATGATGAGTGCGCTGACCATGAGAATAAAAACAGATACAATTATATATAAGCCCATTGGTATTAGATTTTAATTTTCAGTACTTAATTTCTCAATTTGGGCTGCAAAGTAAGCACTTTTTTCCGGGAAATTCAAACTTAATTTGCGATAAATTTCAATGGCCTTGTCTATGTTACCCTGCTGGATGTGAACACGTGCCAGTGTTTCCGTGACCAGGCCGGGCTGATCTTCACGACTGCTACGGGCCACTTTCACGGGATCGAAGAAGTCGGGCTTCGGCCTGCTGATAGATGGTTCCTTCTTGATGAACTTCTCAATAAGCTCTTCTTTGGTGAGTACCGGATCCTCCGGCTTTGGAATTTCATCCTTTTCCAGGGCTATCTGTTTCAGGCGATTTTCAACGATCTGCTTCAGTCTCTTTAACCTCTCCTCTTCATCCTCTTCAACCACAGGAACAACAGATTCAGTTGCCCTGGCCGGCTTGACCGGCTCAGCAGCTACTTCCTCTTCTACACCCTCTATCGGGTCCACAGGTTCCGCCGATTCAACAGCTTTAACCGCTTCAACTAACTCAGGCTCTTCCGTCTGGAGGCTACGTATCAGTTCCCTGAGCCGTTTCCTGTCGGCGATATGTGCTGCAGTCGACTTCAATTGCTCGCTGTACATCACATGGTCAATTATCTTAAGGTTAAGCAAATGCAGTATCTGAAGGCTCTGACAATAAGGAAATTGTTCCGACAGGCTTTCTATACCCTGCAGCGATGCTTTATCAAGCAATGCGGGCTCTTTGATGTAAGATATGAATTGTTGCCTGTCCATATGTGTTTACCAGTTGACCACCGACTTGTCGAAGATATCCTGTATCAGCATCTCATTGATCTGGTCGATCAGGGTTTCCTGTACGTCATTCAGGTTCCGTGTACTGCGATAATCCTGATAACGTGAAAAACTACTCGTGAAGCTCTGGCTATCGTCCTGTGTATTCGTGAAGATGACATTTACCGAAATCGTTAATCTGTTCATCGCAGCTGTTTCGTCGGCCTGAATGGCCACAGGGCTGGTCCGGTAACCTGTAATTGAACCCTCGATATGCAGGTCGCCTCCTTTGGTAAGCAGTGTGAGGTTGGTCTCACGCTGGAACTTATCCCGGAGGGCATCAGTAAACTTCTGACTAAGCGTAGGCTCCACAGTCATGGCATTGTTTGGGAAGCGTTCTATGGAGATAGTCTCTGTTTCCGGGGAGATAGAGGCTCCCGTAAAAGAATAAACACCGCAGCCACCCAAACTAAATAGCAACAGCCCCAGCATTAGCAGGAGTGATGCATCTTTTATTTTTTCTATGGTGGATTGTTTTCTCACTGATCGATATTAAACTCTTTGATCTTACGGTAGAGGGTCCTTTCTGAAATACCGAGCTCTTGCGCTGCATTTTTGCGTTTACCATTGTGTCTTTGAAGGGCTTTCTTGATCATGTCGATCTCCTTCTCTTGCAGTGACAGCGGCTCTTCAACCACTTCTGAAGGATGTATGGGCTCCTCAAAGCGACTTACTTCCGATGCATGGTGTATCTCAATACTTTCCCGCATCTCTTCCATGGGGTCCACCAGCATGGAATCATGCTGCTGAATATCAGGTGATACCTCGTCATTTGAAATGCCACTCACCACCTTCTTTAACTCATGGATGTCTTTTTTCATGTCGAACAGGACCTTATAGAGAAGGTCGCGTTCCGAAAACTCCTTGTCATTGCCCTCTTTCTTATACAGAACAGGCAATTCGTTGAACTGTCCGGAGGGAAGGTAACGACGGAGGATGTCTGCATTCACCGTCCTGTTCTCTTCAATAATGGAGATCTGTTCAGTAATATTCTTGAGCTGACGTATATTTCCCGGCCAGCGGTATTCTTCCAGCAAGCGTACGGCATCGGCATCCAGTTGTGTGGTCGGCATGCGGTACTTATCGGCAAAGTCGGATGCAAATTTCCTGAAAAGCAGATGTATGTCATCCTTGCGCTCGCGCAGAGGAGGGATAAAGATCGGCACAGTGTTGAGGCGGTAATACAGATCCTGTCGGAATTTTCCGCTATGGATGGCCTCAGGTATATTGATATTGGTGGCTGCTACCACTCTTACATCGGTTTTGATCACCTTTGATGAACCTACCTTCATGAACTCCCCGCTCTCTAAAACCCTGAGCAGCCTCACCTGGGTAGACAATGGCAACTCGGCCACTTCATCCAGGAAAATGGTGCCGCCGTTCACCACCTCAAAATAACCTTTGCGGGCTTCGTGGGCACCTGTAAATGAACCTTTCTCATGTCCGAAAAGCTCTGAATCAATAGTTCCCTCCGGAATCGCACCACAGTTCACAGCTATGTATGGTCCATGTTTACGTGAGCTTTGCTGGTGGATGATCTTCGGAAAAACCTCCTTACCCACACCACTCTCACCTGAAATTAATACAGTTAGATCGGTCGGAGCCACCTGGCTGGCAATATCAATGGCACGGTTCAGTGACGGGGAGTTCCCGATGATCCCAAACCGTTGTTTCATGTTCTGAATATCCATCTATTGAGTCTTTCTGCCTCTTTTAAACATTCGTAGAGGTTTCAAAGTGTAAAGTTATGAAAAAAGTGCCTAAAATACTTAAAGTGCCTAGAGTACTTGAAGTTAGTGCTTTGAACGGGCTACTTCCTTCTTGATACGCTGGATGTGGCCACGGCCGAGGGCTTTTACCTCACAGCCAAGTTCGAAGTAGCGGCGGATGTTGTCATCGCTGAGGATACCGAAGCAATCGATCACAGCGATGGGATTGCCGGCCCATTTTACAATATTATCGGGTTCAAGATTAACGTATTGCTCATGTGGGACTGCCAGGATCATGGCGTCGACACCCTTAAGAGAGGCTTTGAGATCTTTCTCTATCACAATCTCATTCAATCCGTCCTGGTTACGAAAAAAACGCTTCCATGAATATTCGGCGCTCTCTCCATCCTGCGTCTCGAATTCATGCCAGTGATCAACATATGGGTCGTGCACATGCATGTCGGCACCCATCTCGGTGAGCTTGCGCATTACCATCTCCGATCCACTATAGCGTGTATCGCCAACATCTTCACGGTAGCTGGCACCACAAAGCAGGACCCTTGATCCGGCAATGTATCTTGACATATTACGCAGGGCGTCGCGGGTGAGCGTGGCCACATGCAGGGAACGGGTATCGTTAATATCGATGGCGGTTGGAGTGATCTTAAAGACTTGATCTCCATCGTCAAAACCTAATATGTGCTTGTATGCCCAGTATCCGAGGCCACCATCTTTTGGAAGGCAATATCCACCGATACCGGGTCCTGGAAAGATCATATTGCTGTGCGTGGGACGCATCTTAATAGCATCGATCACTTTGATCAGGTCCACACCGTTGCGTTCTGCAAAAATGCTCCATTCATTCAGATAGGCCAGTATAGTGGCTCGGTATGAATTCTCAACGATCTTGGTGGTCTCTGACTCGATAGGACGGTCCATCACTGTGAGTGGGAATTCCTCAGTGTTCAGGATCTCATGCAGGAACTTCTCTACCCTGTCACGTGCTTCCGTGGTACATCCTGAGCATACACGCCAAAAGTCACGGATGGAACTTACATATTCTTTGCCGGGCATCACACGTTCGAAGCTATGCGATAAAAGGGGTGTTTCCTTCAGCCCACGCTTGGCAAAGGCCTTTTTCAGAATGGGCCAGGCAACGAATTCTGTTGTTCCGGGAGCTACGGTAGTTTCAATAAGTGTTAGAGCAGTAGGGGGTACTTTATCGCCAATAGTTCTCATGGTGGCTTCAAGAGCTGCCATCTCTACATCGCCGGTGCGCATGTTTCCAAGGTCGTTCTTGGTGTAGTCGCACTGCACATCTACAACTACACAATCAGCAAACCGGAGGCAGTCGCTGTTGTATGTAGCTGTTAATGTCTCTGATTGTATTACGGTTCTTTCGATGAGCTCTGCCACTTCAGGGTCCTCTGCTTTCACGGGAGATATCCCCTTGTTCAGAATTGGGATTTTCCAGTAGCTGCGCACACTGGGCCGTTGGCAGCCAATCACGAACTTGGTGTTTTTGCCTTTTTCGTCTTTGGCATCAGCCACTATGGCTGCCATCACTGCCCCGACAAAGCCAACACCCATAACAACTACGATCTCCTGTCCGTTTTTCCTGGCTTTGCCAACCAGCATTTCTATACGTTTGAGTTCTTCTTCGTAGGCGGAGAGTTCGGGAAGGACAAATTGTTCGCCCTGAGGGCTGATGGAATAAACTAACTCTGTTTTACTCATTTGGTTTGGATTAAAAGGTTATGATTCTCCGGGTCTTAGCGGATACTGGCATCAAGTTCTTTTTCGAAGGCGGTGAGCATCCTTTTCATTGTCTTGTCAATGATCTTGTCAGTCAATGTTTTCTCGTCATCACGGAAAATGAAACTGACGGCATAGGACTTCTTGTCCTTGCCTATCTTATCACCTTCATATACATCGAAGAGTCCGACATCACGTAACAGCTTTCTCTCGGTCTTGAAAGCAATATCACGGATACTGCTAAAGCTTACATCCCTGCCGATGAGCAGAGCCAGATCACGCCTTACAGCCGGGTATTTGGGTACCGGTGTTGTCAGTATCCTGGATTCCCTGGCCAGTTGCATGATCATATTCCAGGAAAAGTCAGCATAATATACGTCCTGCTTGATATCAAATGCTTTGAGAAGGCTTTTGCCTACACTGCCGAAGGAAACAAGCATCTCATCATTTTTCAGATAGGCGATCCCTTCTGCAAAAGATGTTGGATCGGCAGGCCTGCTTAGGAAGGTTTCCGGATCAGCACCAATCTTTTGTAAAAGACTATGAACATAGGATTTGAGGAGGAAGAAATCTGATGGTTGATCCGCGGTATCCCAGCTTTCTTTTTGCTTCGCACCGCAGATGAAAAGCCCCAGACGTTTTTCTTCATGGTAGCCATCAAGCGGGTACTCACGTTTGTTCTTTTGCTCACGCGAGTAGATGTTGCCGAACTCAAAGAAACGGATATCCGTGATCCTTCTGTTCTGGTTGAATGCAATATTTTCGAGTCCTCCGAAAAGCAGCGTCTGCCTCATGGCATTGAGGTCCTGGCTGAGCGGATTCTGAAGCATGACTGTATTCGATTCTTCTATCGCCGGGAATTGCTTTGCATAAGCTGCTTTTGTGAGGGAGTTGTTCATGATCTCCGAGAAACCCATGGATGCCAGGAAGTCGGAAAGGCTGTTCTGCAACTTATCCGGGTCAGGCTTGGGGTGGTGAGCCAGGGAAGAGCGTATCCCGTGGGGGAAATCTACATTGTCATAACCGAAGATGCGTAGCACCTCTTCGATCACATCGGCCTCTCTGCGTACGTCATAACGATATGTGGGTATCTTCACCTCTATATCATCACCTTTTTCTGACAGGATCTCGATGTCGAGATCGCTCAGAATACTTTTCACCAGATCCACCGGGATCTCTTGTCCGATGAGCTTGTTGATATTCTTATAGTTGACTTCTACCGTCCAGCCTTCAAGAGGGTTTGGGTATATGTCAACGACCTCTGAGGATACCTTGCCGCCGGCCAGTTCTTCGATCAGCAGGGCGGCCCTCTTCATGGCATAGAGGGTATTGTTGATGTCGGCACCGCGTTCGAACCTGAAGGATGCATCGGTAGAAAGACCATGGTTTTTGGCCGTGTTCCGTATCGTTGCGGGGTCGAAATGGGCACTTTCAAGGAAAATATTTTTTGTTTTTTCCGTCACACCGGATTTATTTCCACCAAAAACTCCGGCAATACACATACCAGTTTTCGCATCACAGATCATCAGGTCATCAGCGCTGAGTTCACGCTCATTCTCATCGAGAGTCACAAACTTTTCTTTTTCCCGGGCTTTCCTAACGACCACTTTTCCGCCACCAATGGCGGTTGTATCGTAGGCGTGGAGGGGCTGGCCTGTCTCCATTAAGACAAAATTGGTGATATCTACAATGTTGTTGATGGGGCGTATACCAACGGCATTAAGAAGGTCCTGCATCCATAATGGAGAAGGTTTTACTTCAAGGTCGGATATCGTTACGCCACTGAAACGCGGGCAGGCTTCTTCATCTTCAATGATCACCGGAAATTCGGCCTTTTTCTCCGGGGCCTTGAAACTCTCGACAGAAGGTATATTCAGCTTTAGGCTTCCTTTACCTTTAAGCCTGTTGATAACGGCCATTATATCTCTGGCGGTGCCGATATGGCCTGTGGCGTCGGTACGGTTGGGTGTGAGGTCAATCTCGAAGACATGGTCTTCGGTGATCTCGAAGTATACTGCTGCCGGGGTGCCGGGAATGGCATTTTTATCGAGTACCATAATCCCGTCATGGGAGCTGCCAATTCCGATCTCATCTTCGGCACAGATCATACCTTCCGACTGTTCACCTCTGATCTTGGCCTTTTTGATCTCAAAAGATTCCTCTCCCGAGTATAATTTCGTTCCAACTCTTGCAACAACTACTTTTTGTCCGGTAGCCACATTGGGTGCACCGCAAACGATGGGGAGGGGCTCTCCGGATCCAATATTTACTGTAGTCAGGCTAAGTTTATCGGCATTCGGGTGCTTTTCGCAAGTCACGACTTCGCCAATCACGATGCCTTCAAGACCGCCCTTCACCGACTGAAACTGTTCGACTCCACCTACTTCCAGTCCGCTGTTAGTGAGTACGATGCCCAGTTCTTCTACTCCGAGGTCGATATCGATATATCTTTTAAGCCAGTTGTATGATATTTTCATCCTGCTGGTTTTTAAGCGTCATTATCCGTTTAATTTCTTCTGTATTCAGCTACATAATATCCTGTCGGATATTTTTCCAAAAACAGAGGGTAAAGGTAATGATTTTCCGTTTGCTAGCTGATAGATCCCCAATCGGGCCGGTATTTATTCAGGCTCGCCAGAGTTTGTCGCAGAAGCTTATTTTTTGCCTTGCTGAGAACAGGATCATCGTCGAGTATATCCTGGGCCAGGTTACGGGCATATTTCAGTATCTTTTCATCACGAAGCAGGTTAGCGATACGCAGGTCGACGATCCCGCTCTGCTGGGTGCCTGCCATGTCGCCGGGGCCACGCAGCTTCAAGTCGGTCTCTGCGATCATGAAGCCATCTGTTGTTTCTGTCATCGTTTTAAGACGCGTACGTGCTTCTTTTGACAGTTTATAGCCCGACATCAGGATACAGTATGATTGGTCGGCACTACGGCCCACACGTCCGCGGAGCTGATGGAGCTGCGAGAGCCCGAAGCGTTCTGCATTTTCTATCACCATAACAGAAGCATTGGGGATGTCGACACCCACCTCAATAACAGTTGTGGCTACCATGATCTTGGTTTCTCCCTTGATGAAACGCTGCATCTCATATTCTTTTACGTCCTGCTTGAGCTTGCCATGTACAATGCTGATAGGATATTCGGGCAGGGGAAAGGCCCGGCTGATGCTTTCATAGCCATCCATGAGATCTTTCAGGTCGAGTTTCTCCGACTCATTGATGAGCGGGTACACCACATAGACTTGCCTCCCAAGGGCAATCTGTTCTTTCATAAAGCCAAACAGACGGAGCCGTTTCGAATCAAAGAACTGAACAGTTTTTACAGGCTTCCTGCCCGGGGGAAGTTCATCGATTACTGAGAAGTCGAGATCGCCGTAAAGGGTCATGGCAAGGGTCCTGGGTATAGGCGTTGCTGTCATGACAAGGATGTGCGGTGGAGCAATATTCTTATAATAGAGCCTGGCACGCTGGGCCACTCCAAAGCGGTGTTGTTCATCGATGACCACCAGTCCCAGGTTTTTGAATTTCACCTCTTCCTCGAGCAAGGCATGTGTACCAATGATGATCTGCAGTTCACCGCTGCGGAGGTCTTCATGCAACTGCTTTCTTTTTGCCGCCCTGGTGGATCCGGTCAGCAATTCCACCCTGATGCCCATGGGAGCCGTCATCTCACTGATAGTTGCAAAGTGCTGGCTTGCCAGGATCTCTGTAGGAGCCATCATGCAGGCCTGGTAGTTGTTGTCGAGGGCGATCAACATTGACATTAGTGCTACCAGGGTCTTACCACTGCCTACGTCGCCCTGAAGGAGACGGTTCATCTGTATGCCGGAACCCATGTCGGCCCTGATCTCGCGTATCACCCGTTTCTGAGCATTGGTGAGCTCAAAGCTGAGGTGTTGTTTATAAAATTCATTGGTAAAATCACCAACATACTTAAAAGCATGCCCTTTCACCTCCTGCTGTCTTCCTTTCTTTTGTTTCAGCAGACGCAGCTGAATGAAAAAGAGTTCTTCGAATTTTAGCCGGGCCTCTGCCTTTCGCAGCAATTCCTGGTTTTTTGGAAAATGTATGTTTTGAAAGGCTTCTTCGCGAGATAGCAATCCTAACTTGTCGAGGATGTCAGGGGAGAGGGTTTCCGTGATGCTTCCTTCCACCTTGAGAAGCAGGGTTTTCATCAGTTTGCTGATATTCCGGCTCGACAATCCCCTGGTTCGAAGCGTTTCCGTTTCGCTATAATGGCCAACCAATACCTGGCTCAAACTCAGATTGTCTTCATCAGGCAGCTCAACCTCAGGGTGGGCGATATTATACTTATTGTTGAAGAGTGAAGGTTTCCCGAATACGATATATTCCACTCCGGGCTTGAATTTTCCTTCAAGCCATTTAATGCCTTTGAACCAGACAAGTTCAATCGATCCTGTATCGTCGTTCAGTATGGCACTTAGACGTTGTGAGCGGGGCTTGCCCAGTTTTTTCACATTGCTGATGCTTCCCTTTAGCTGTACATAGGCCATGTCGGAACGTATTTCTGACACGCTATGGATCTTCGACTTGTCGATGTAGCGGAAGGGGTAGTACTGCAGCAGGTCGTCGAAGGTAAGTACACCGATTTCCTTCTTCAGCATAGCAGCCCTCTTGGGTCCGACGCCCTTCAGGTATTCGATGGATGTATCGAGGATATTCTGCATAGCTCACAACAAATATAAAAAAAAGCCCTCTGGGTTACAGAGGGCTTTTTTAAAATATTGTTCGGTTTAGAATTCCCAGAGGTCATGTTCGAACTCAAAGAGTTCATTTTTGATCCTTTCAGATTCATACAGGGCGTCGAGGCCAGAGGCATATTCTGATATACGCCTGTCGTACACATTCGACTCCTTGTAGATGTAACTATTAAACATCCGTTTCCAGAAAGCATCGTCATAAGTGAGCCTCATGGCATCGTTATGGCGGTTATAGATCAGTGCCCTGGAAAAGATCGGCCGTGCTTCCGGGAAGTATACCCAGAACAGTGGCTCCGTCACCTCTTCTCCGTCACGGTCTTTGATCATAACAGGGCAGATTCCGATCACCCTGACCATGATCTGAGAGCGTTGCTTGTCGAAGTACCAGTCTTCCTTGATCCTGACACGCTTCACCTTTGTGGGGTCAAAGTCGGTAAAGATCACGGTATCATACTCTTCGTAAGGCGGAAAAGGCCGTTGAAACACCCTGTGGAAAGTGTCGACCTGTCGGGCGATCACCTCCTGGTATACCAGGGGTACCAGAAACTCATCTGTTGCAGAGATATCGTATGCCGTCATGGAACCTTCTTTCAGTCCATCCATGATGATCTGCATAAAACTTCTCCAGTTGTTATGCGGCTCGATAGGATAGTAGAAATACTGGTTGATCTTCTCACGAAAATCAATCTCGCGCCAGAGCCTTTTCTGCCACATAACGTCAGCTTTCCTAAGTGGAGGATATGGCACAGGCTTCATATTGATGAAGCCGCTCCCGTCCTCAAACAGGCCGTCCACAGGAGGACTGTCAAGGATCTGGGCTTGTGCAGTACTGCTACCGAAACCGATAAGCAGGGCCACAACTCCTAGGATGATGATTAGCTTTTTCATTATAATAGTATTATGAGTGTTTAGTCAATAGTTAAGTTCACAGGACTCAACGTACGTCTTGTACCGTCAGGTCCTTGTGCCTGGATGTTCTCGAAGAAGAATTTTTGTCCCCTTCTTGAACTCCTGATAATATCCTGCATTTCGGAAGTGAAGCGGTTGCCGCTTGCCCTTTTAGGTACCCAGTCACCATTGATAATGGTACCCATGGCGAATGATGTAACTATAAAGTTGAGGTCGAACTCAAAATCTTCCATTACAGGGATAATCGCATTGGCACCAAGGAGTTCATTCCTGTTAATGGTACCGTCGACCTTACCTGCAATTTTAGCTACCGGGTCGGGAACACGTTTCACCCTGAATTCGAATGAGCCCATGTCCATCCATTGTCCTTCGTATTGAGCCTGTGCACTTACTATAGTGGAGGATACTCCGGCAGTAATACGAACAAGCCAATCGCCAGGAGCATCGGGATCAGCTACGATCTCTCCTTCTGAGATGGATGGCCTGATCATATTCTTGGCAATACCGGGAACGGAAATAGATACCGGGTTGTCAACTGCACGATAGAATACGTTCATCTTTTTGGCCGCTACCGTCAGTGATGGAGGGGCTACAATATATTCATGTGAAAAATAATGTTGCTCCAGCTCCCCTTCAGGATTGGTGATCTCGATGATACCTGCAAAACGTTGTGGGCCTTCAGAATTAGCATTCCACTCCAGTTTCACGATACCACCTTCACCTTCCCACTTCTGGGCCCTGTCCTTATTACTAAGGTTAAATTCGCTGGCGCCCTGCATAATATATACATCAGGGTTTGCTTTGTCGTCATAGGCTGCAACGAGCACCTCTGCTTCGTATTTCTGTCCCTTAATAATATAATTGGTCTTAGGGATGATCTTGGCAGTAACTGCTTCGAATTTAAAATCGGTGAGGGAAATCTCATTGAAAAGTTCAGAAACCACATCAAATTCAGTAGTCTGTACTTCTGCAATTAATTTATTGAGAATGGTGATCTCCGCTGCCAGAATAGTATGATAGAAGTGATGCATTTCCCAGGTTTGGCTTGCACCATCAGCGTCTTCATATTCTTCATCGGTACGGAGTCCTAATTTCACACGTGAACGATATTCTTCCGGAATCAGTTCTTCCATTTGAGACCGGTAATAATCTAGTCTGTCCTTTAGGATTGTTGCATGTTTACGGTTGATGAAATAGTTGGTTGTTTGATCATACTTATCCTTTGACGGAACTTCTTTGAGATTAAGAAGAAATTTATTTTTGGATTTCTGCGGATATAATGGATCCGGTACTTTTTCCACAGTGTAATATTTCTCAAGAACAGTGAGGGAGTCTTTTCTCTCACATTCCTTTACAACAGTAAATTTCACATACTCCAAATAATCAATCATCTTCTCGCTGTACTCACGAGCAAGTTTTGCTTTTTCGAAGTGTTCTCCCACTTTCTCATGGTTCATCACGTCTTGCTGGGCAAATTGCTGATAAACTGTTCCCACTTTCTTGTGGACAATCTCATTGGCGGTGATCATACTTTCGTTCACCACGAGAAAGGCATCAAGAATTTCCTTGGAAACATTTAGGGCCAGCAATGCGGTGAGTACTAAGTACATCATCGCAATCATTTTCTGCCGAGGGGTTTCCTTATATCCAGCCATAATTGTTCAAATTTTAAGTTTTGTTAGTGCAATAGTTAGTTACTGGTGGCATAAAATGATGCTACGATTGTTGGCTTCCCATGGCATTCAGCATATTGCCGTATACCTTGTTAAGTGCAGCAACCCTGTCGGTAAGCGTATCCAGTTCCTGCTTGTAAGCAAGAGTTTTTTCGCTGGAAGCACCGAGGCTTTCCATAAATGCACCCAGTGTTTGCTGGATATTTGTTGATGTTTCAACCTGGGCGTTAGTAGCCTGAAGCTGAAGTTCGTAAGCAGCGTTAAGGGCTGACAAATTTCCTGAAATGCGTTTCAGCTCCTGTGTATAAGCTACGCTATCGCTGGAAGTGAAATCGAGTGCTTTGGCTGATTCGGCCAGTCCCTCGAGTGCACCTGCAGTGGTTTTGTAGGATACATTAAGTTCTGCTGCGGAGGCTGCTGCATTTTTTAAATTGCCAACGTATTCGCTGGTAACAATGCCTGCATCGGTCATGTCTGCGATCTTGGCTGCGTTGTCGCTCATTTTCCGCAATCCGCTACCCAGACTTTCGATCAATTCCGGTCCAATTTTGGCATTGGAAAGCATATCGTCTAATTCTTCGGTTGGTTTTTTATCTGTTCCATCGCCATGATACATTCCTGCGAGCTCCGGGTAAACGAGGCTCCAGTCAGGCTCAACGTGTGGTGGTTCGAATGCAGAAAAGAAGAAAATTAACGATTCTGTACCCAGACCAACGATAAGCATGATGTCAGCATATGGATAGTGGTTGATTTTGAATAGGGCACCCAAAATTACAAGCGATGCACCCCATCCATAAAGTTTTGCCATGAAGTTTCTAAAGCCTCTGGTCCGAACAATGTTACTTAAACCCATGATTTGATTTATTTAGTTAATGAATGTTTCTGATTTGGTTATTGTAGTTGATTTAGTTGTAAACTCTCGATGCCTTGGCAGGGTTGTCATCTTTGCTTCTGCCGAGGAATGGCTGCATGGTACGGAAACCGATGTAGGATTTCGATGTATCCTGGTATTCGTAAGCCCTGGTTTGTACCTGCAGATAGTAAGCAATATCTTTCCATGATCCGCCCTTGACAACTTTACGTTTCATCTCAGGGGGATCGTCTTCTTTCGAGTTATAGGTGTAGTTGGGGTTCATATCCCATGTGAAGTTGTAGGATACAGGGTCGAAGGCACTGGTTGTCCATTCGGCAACGTTTCCTGACATGTCGTAGAGTCCCCATTCGTTTGGTGGATAGTGACCAACAATCACCGTACGAAGACCTCCATCGTCGATATAGTTACCTCGGATAGGCTTGAAGTTAGCAAGGAAACATCCTTTGTCGTTCCTGGTGTAAGGACCACCCCAGGGGAAAGGACTATTTTCATAACCACCTCTTGCTGCCCATTCCCATTCTGTTTCTGTTGGGAGACGGAATTCAGCGACGCCAGTTTCGTCCTTAGCAGAACGCAGATAGGCATTTCTTAGCTCAGTCCTCCATACACAGAACGCCCTGGCTTGCAACCAGTTCACCCCAACAACAGGGTAATGGTCGAAGGCCGGATGCCAGAAGTATTTTTCTGTCATCGGATCGTTGAATGAATAGGTATAATCGTGGATCCAGCAAAGGGTATCCGGGTATACATTAATTATTTCTTTTCGGACATACACGGAGCGGTCTCTCATACCTTGCGGACGATTGGCAAATCCTGCATTTTCATAGTTACCGTCTTCCGACCAGTCTTTTTTGGCTGCTGCATGCAGGTCAACCCAATAATATTCGTAGAAAAGTTTCCTGGTATCGACTTCTTTCCTTCTGAAATACCTTTCGTGTTCAGGAAGGTACATGTCTTCCAGCGCATCCCTGACGGCCTGATCATCTGATTCCCAGGGCACATCTTCCCGCCAGTTTACTACCGGTGGATCGATGATTTCTCCCCTCTTAGTTTCCGTCCTGATATAGGCCGGATCAGTAATACCGTTGTCGTAGAGCATCCAGCGAGCGATAGAATCCCTCACCCAGAAAACAAATTGCCTGTACTCATTATTGGTGATTTCAGTTTCATCCATGTAATAAGCGGCAACAGAAACAGTTTTTGGCTGGTGCAGTTGGCTGTAGTTAAAGTCTTCATCACCAGTACCCATGGTAAAACTCCCCTGTGGAATGAAAACCATGCCATATGGATCCGGTTGATAAAAGTGCTTCGATTTCCTCCTTACGCCAGTGAGCTCACCGTTACCGGTGTTGCTGCAGCTGTCGAGGATCATCAGAGCTGTCAGTAGTGCCATGTAGAATGGAAACTTTTTCATACTGTTATATTATTGATTAAGTAGCTAACGGTCTAGTCTTACAATTATTATTTAAGATCGCCCAAAATTAATTAATATAATCAAACGACAATAATTTTTTTTGGTTACTATAAGAAGCGAGTATTTCTGTAACTTTTTCTCCCTCTTTCCGGTTCGATCTTGAAGCAATACTTCAACATCACCTCGTGACTGCCTGATGTTCTGCTAAGGCCAAGCTGCGAGGTTGTTATGTCGTATGAATATCCAATTTTAAAGTTTTTATACTGTAATCCGGCGAGCACCGATACTGCATCCTGTATGCGGTAATTCAGTCCTCCCCAGAACATGCTTTTATACTCTAGCAATGCCGCAACATCAAGCTGTACCGAGGCTTTATCAAATTTGACCATGGCTGATGGCAGCAAGGCAAAATTTGGGTTCCTGAATAAAAACTCATAGCCTCCCTGCAGGTAAAAGGTTCTTACGAGAGTCATTCGGTACAGAAAGCTTTCTGTTGTTGTACTATCAACATTCGTAGTCCAGTTGGCCAGCTCTTTACCCTGGGTTTGCATCACCTGGTTTACCGATACACCCACATAATACTGGTCGGGTACCTCATAAACAACTCCAAGAGCCCCATCGATGAGGATCTCGCTTTCTTCACCGGATATTTGCTGGAGAAGCTGGTCATTGGGGTCAACGGCAATAAATTTGGAAAAATCTACGGAACGGTTGTTAAAGCCTACCTGGAGTCCTATTCCCAATTTACCATAACCGACTTCCCGTACGTAGGCATAGCCTATCCTCAGGGTAATGGTTTTTGTAAAGCCGATCTTGTCCTGCATCACGAGGGCAGATAAACCACCCCGCAGTACCCTGACAGGTGATTCGATGCTGACCAGGAATGTCTCTGGGGCAACCTTGTTGCCTTCGCTGTCTTTGAATCCTGCCCATTGCTGTCGCACAAGGCCAGTAACACAGATGCCTTCGCCAATACCCGCAAATCCGGGATTGGTAAAGACCCTGTTAAACATATTTTGTGTGAACTGAGGCTCCTGTTGTGCGAACAGACCTGACCCAATAATTGTTACAAGGAACAAAAATATGGTTAATCTCTTAAGCCTCATGTTAGTGTTTTCGGTTTGCCTGTTTATTTACAGCTAAAATATAAAAAAAGTAAACATAACAGCCTACTTCTTGACTTCTTGACAAACAGGTGTGCGGCCTGCGGTAAATTTTGTCTAGCCAAATGTACTAAATAACTGCCAAATCACTCTAAGTAATTCTCCTATAATATTGCTGGTATACAATTCAGTAGAATCACTTACCAACGGTATTTCCGGAAAAGATAACGTATTCCTTGACGGTTTATTTTTCAAAATTATTTTTGATTAAGAATATCAGAAGTATGCACGCAGTTGAACACTGCCTACATGTACCGTTGAAACTTCGGGTGCTTTTCTCCCGTCATAGATCAGGCTCAGTTGGAGGTGGTCTGAGATGTTTTGCTGGTAGGACACGCTCCATGTTGCGTTTTTCCCGGTCTTGAGGCCTTCAAGCATTTCGAAGCTGAGTGAGGTGTTTTCATCACCGTTGTAGGAAATGTCGATGTAGTTGGCTTTCACCAGCAACGTGCCCTTATTTACCATGCGGTAATTTACCTCCGCACCAAGGTCTCTGATCCTGGATTCTTCACCACCCTCCTCGTTGTTGTTGTCGCGGTAGCGGAATGTTAGGCTGATCCTCAATGCCGGGCCGGGCTGGTACGACAATTCCGGAAATAATTCCACATAATCGATATCGTAATCACTGGAGGAGAAAAAATCTGACACACTGATTTTACGTCCCTGCTCACCACCAAGTTGAAGGGTGAAATCGGAAATGAAATTCCAGCGCAGGTTGATCCCATACTGAAAGAGGGTGCGCGTCTCAAAACCGTTCACAAGGTAGACTTTGTTTCTATTGCGCAGGAAGTTCATATCGAGGCCGTACTTCGGATTGTTCTTATTGAAATAGAGCGTGTTCCGAAAAGACGAATTGAGTGAGATCAGGGAGGTGTCGAGGATCTGGCTTTCGCGGATGAAGGGATTATATGCTACATTCAGGTCATCGGTAGATGTTTTATGCTCTATCCTGAACATGGTCTGGTTTTGCAGGCGGGCGAGGAACTTCAGGAAGCCCTCTTTTCCATTCCATACTGCCGCCGGCATGATATTCAATGCCTCACGAAACTGATTGGTATAGGTTTTTGTGTACTCATAACTGGGTGAAAATATACGAATGTAGTTTGCCTGATCCTTGAAGGTAGCTACCTCGAACTCATTGAGCTGCTCTATCCCATCAGCATTGTAATCGATCCACATATAGATCCCTTCTCCGCTTGGGACTTTGAGGTATGAGAAGCTCTTCTTCTGCTCCAGGCCGGAACCCACCTCGTAATAAGTGTTAAAGGTGATCGCTCCCTTAAAGAGTTTCAGGAAATATTCCAGCCTTCCAACCAATACCTGTTCAGGTTCGGCAGCACTCAGGCTTGAATCCATGATCTCCAGGTTTCTGTAGGTGAGGGTTATGCTTAAACGGTTGGATGGATTTTTTTTGAGAATGGTGCTGGCCCCAACTTCTCTGGCAAAGGTCGATGCTGTAAGCCCATTGTAGAGGGGTTTCTTATCGAGCCGCTGTTTGTAAAATACTCCGTATTTATTTACTGCCGAATCATTGTTGCTGATATATGCTTCCCATTGATTATAACTGAAACTGGCTGCTGTCAATGAATCAGTTTGTGCATTCTTAAAAGTGTTGTATTCCGATTCCTGTCGAAGGCCGATAGTAATCCACCTCAATTTCTTTGCCAGGTCAGCCTTGCTACGCAGAAAGTATGTGTTGAAGGTCTGCTGCTGCGTATTCAGGAGGCTTCCACTATACTTCAGAAAAAAACCGCTTGCATTCATATCAGCCATGAGGGAATGCATATTCCCTTTATATTCAGATCCATTATTCAGTAAATTGAAACTGTAGCCCGACACCCCATGCTTGTCGTTCTGGAATCCTATATCAAACTCACCCTGGTGCTGATCTTCATCGCTCTCCAGGTGGTCGATGTTCCAATCGCGGTTAAACTCCACCTTCCGGTATGGCTCTATAGGCTTGAAATTTTGTTTAACCCATTCATAGCGTGCTCCGGTCATCAGGTTCCAGGCGTTGACCTCCCGCCTGGTGATGCGGCTTTTCTTATCATAGGCCAGCATGACCGCAAAGCTGGTATTGTCCTCATTGTCTTTTGAAGAGAAGGTGTTTATGTCGTTATTGCTGACACTGAATTCGGAGGTGAATTTTGATTTCTCACTGAATATATAATCGATCCCCATTGTCATCATCTGAGATTTCTTCGGGGTGACCAACAGTACCACCGGAGCGTAATTCCCCTGCGGAATCCCATTTTCCGGAGCTATCCAGGCAAATACTCTTCCGTTGGCGTCGCTGCTCACCAGCTTATAATTCCCCACGTTTTCTCCTACCAGGCTGAAACCCAGTTTATACACTGCACTGTCGGGATTGGTGGAATAAACAAAAACGGAATCGTACAGCGCATTGTTTACCAGGGTATCGACCATTTTATAGCGGACCTCTTCACCAGAGAAACCTACACTGTCGATGTTGGGCCATAAGGCCTGGTTAATGCTATCGCCGATGTTGCTTAGAAATTCTTCTTGCTCATCATTCAGGTCTTGCTGCAGGGGCTGATTTTTCAGATCCTGTTCAGAGAATGCGTTCACCCGCACATTGAGTTTGTCGTTGGTGATCCCGGTAGATACAAAGAACATGGAGCGTGCATAATCCCGTTCAGCATATTCAAATTCTACTACGATTCTCTTTTCTTTTGTGATGAGCACATGGGGTGTAAAGGTGATCTCCCCGGTGTTGTAATTGATGATATAATCGTGATCCTGCCCACGGATTAGCAATACGCCATCGATAAAAACCTTTTCTGAAGCTGCCAGCACGATAATAAAGGTTTCACCATCATTGCCGATAAGTTTATATGGCCCCTGGTTACCCTCTTCACCCTGTATATTATTCCGGGCGAATTTACCTTTGGCAACGGCTCCCGCAAACTGAACATCCATAGTCCAGGGCCGGACTCCATTTTCTTCCTTGCCCACACCGAAGCTGGTCAGGAATTCCCCTCCCTGGGCTTTTTTGTATAGGTTCATGAAATAGCTCGGTGGCCTGGTGATCTCGAAATCACCGGCAATAAGGCGTGATGTTTTGTATTTGAGCTGAATGAATACCTTGTCGAACTCCTGGATCTGCTGTGTATTCCCTTCCGGCTGAATGGGAATGTTGTTATCGGTGATGGCTGCAAGGATCTCTATCTCGCGACTGAGCTTTCCGGAAAGCTGCAGGTTGAAGCTGGAGTTGACCACAACATCCTGGCCATTGCCAAAAGAAACGCCACGGGAAATGCTTCCGCTTTTATTGAGGCCATCCGTTTTGAATATATCCGTTCCCTGCCGGCTCTGGGTATATATGAAGGGGTTCACAAAGCCCTGGTCATCAGGTTCCAGTATAGAAAAATCCTTATGCTTGTATTCCTGTGTGAAGCTGAAGGGAAAGACACGGTATGAGATATTATATGTGCCACTTTTTTCCTGCAAACTCTTTGTAGGTATCAACAAGGACCTGACAATATCGATTTCATAGGCAAGGGTGTCGACCAGCATCCCCCCGGGTCCTTGTAAACGGAAAGATCCCGGCACCATGCTCAGACTGTCGAGTGAGATGGTATCGCTGTCAAGAACGAGCGTTTTCATGCGCAGATTACTCAGATTTTGAGCCGGAGCAACAAGCCCGATCAGGAGGAAAACAAGGCTAATATATATGAGGGTTCTGTTCAAGTCAGCTTACGTCTGTGCTTATGAATAAAGGTAAAAAACGTCTGCCTATTGTGCACCGACTTTTTAATGCCTGTTATCAACTACGTAAGTTACAGTAAAACAGCCATTTATATAATAATGTAAAATTATTATGTTTTAAATTTTGCCAATTGTTTAAAGATGCTACCTTTGCCGGCCAAAATTTGGGTCATAAACATCATAAAAACTTACTTAAATGGCGTTTGTTTCTAAAGAAAAATTGTTTTCAGGAAAATGGTTCAAGGCGTACAGCCTGATCATTGTCGGGGCTTTCATTATGGCCTCCGGATTTGTATTATTCATCACTCCGCACAACATCGTGCCCGGTGGCGTGTACGGTATCTCCATCGTGATACATCACTATACGGGATGGCCTATTGGTTTAACGGCTCTGGCTTTTGATATCCCGCTCACCATTATCGGGATCAGGGTGCTGGGACCGCGCTTTGGAGTGAAAACAGTTGTAGGTTTCATCCTGACGGCTGTTTTTGTCGACTCCCTGACCTATTTCCTGGGAGCGAAAGCACTGGTGCCTGACGATATTTTACTGTCATCCATCTTTGGTGGCGTTTTCATTGGCTTAGGCCTTGGCCTGATCTTCAAGTCGAAGGCAACATCCGGTGGCTCCGACATCGTGGCCATGATCATTTCGAAATACACCAAATTGCCTCTGGGGCAGCTGATGATATATGTGGATTCAACGATTGTACTGGTGGGCCTGTTTGCCTTCCAGGATTGGACCATACCTCTTTATTCTCTTATTGTAATTTATATTGCGGGCAAGGTTGTCGACCTTGTTCTCCAGGGAATCTCCTATGATAAGACCCTTTTCATTATCTCTGATAAACACGATGAGATTCGTAATAAGATCATCAATGACCTGAACCGTGGCGGAACCTTCCTTAAAGGGGAGGGGATGTATAATGGGAAAGAGAAATCCATTATTTATACCGTATTGAATCGAAGGGAACTGGCCATCTTGCAGGACTTCATAAACAACATAGATCCCGAAGCATTTTTAACGGTAATCAACGCCAATGAGATCCTTGGAAATGGGTTTAAATCACTGCACGATAAGGTAGCCGAATAGGCGCTAAAAGTCGCCGTTGATCCATTTAATAATGTCATTGCCGTTGGCGTAGATTAGCAGGGCAAATATCAGGATCATACCCACGACCTGGGCATACTCCATAAATTTATCGTTGGGCTTTCTGCGGGCAACTATTTCATAGAGCAGGAACATGACGTGGCCTCCGTCGAGTGCAGGTATAGGCAACACATTAAGGATGGCCAGCATGATCGACAGGAATGCTGTCAGCCGCCAGAAACGCTCCCAGTCCCATTCACCCGGAAAGATACTGGCAATGGTACCAAATCCACCTACTGATTCATAGGCTTTCACTTCCGGTGAGAAGAGTAAACGTAGCTGTTTAAGGTAGTTGCCAATGCCTTTGAAGCCCTTTACGATTCCTGCAGGTATGGCTTGAAAGAAGTTATAGTCACGTGTGTTGAATGCAAAGAATTTATCCGGAGAAACCCGATAAACTCCGATAACGCCTGTTTCCGGAACAGCAAAAGCAAAGACCAGGGTGTCGCTGCCACGTACGGTTTCTATTTCAATGTCCTCCCCTTTCAGTTTTGGGATCTGATGGATATATTCGTTAAAATATTCCATGGGTTGTCCGTTGAGTTGGATCAACCTGTCGCCGACTTGCATGCCGGCGGCTTCAGCCGGAGAGTTTTCACCAAATTTCTCCACTACGTATGGGAATCTGGCGCTGATGAAATCTGGATTTCTATGCTTTACCAGCTTGCCCAATACACCATCGGGGATGGGCACATTCATGATCATGCTGTCGCGCTGAACGAGGATGTAGTTGGCTTCATCGAGGATCAGCGTGATAGGGATCTGGCCGAAATCTTCCACAACTTTTCCATCGATAGAGATGATCTTGTCTCCCTCGCGGAGTCCCATCTCCATACCGAGAGAATCCACAGAGATACCATATTTGTTGGCTTCTGTAGTGGGCAAATAGCTTTCTCCCCAGCTGAACAGGAGAAAGATATAGATAACCATGGCCAGGAGAACGTTTACGATTACGCCGCCAAGCATGATGATAAGCCGTTGCCATGCCGGTTTCGACCTGAACTCATATGGTTTAGGTGGCTTTTTCATAGCCTCTTTGTCCATAGATTCATCGATCATTCCACTGATCTTAACGTATCCCCCCAGCGGGAGCCAGCCGAGGCCATATTCTGTTCCTTTAAAGTTGAATTTAAAGATGGAAAACCACGGGTTGAAGAAGAGGTAGAACTTTTCTACCCTGGTGCGAAAGAGTTTTGCTGCCAGAAAATGTCCCATCTCGTGAAAGACCACAAGGATGGAGAGACTGAGCAAAAGTTGTATTATCTTAATGAGTACTTCCATTGTAATTCCTGATATAGTTTTCGGCTAATGCTCTTGCTTCTCTGTCGGTTTCTACAAAGTCGTCGTATCCGGGTTGATAGATCCTGCTGATATTATGCATACATTTTTCAATGATATCGGGCATTTGCAGGAATCCGATCTTCTTTTCCAGGAAAGCGCCGACTGCAATCTCATTGGCCGCGTTCATGGCACATGGGATGTTCCCACCTGCTTCCATGGCTTCAAAAGCGAGTGCAAGATTACGAAATTTTTTGATATCCGGGGCCTCAAAACTGAGTGTTGTATGATCTGTGATGCTGAATCTTCCATGATTGGAAGGCAGGCGGTCAGGATAGCTGAGAGCATACAGGATCGGAAGGCGCATATCGGGCCGGCCCAATTGCGCTTTTACGGACCCATCGTGAAATTGTACCATGGAATGGATCACCGACTGCGGATGTATGACTACTTCTATCTGTTCTGGCTTCAGGCCGAAGAGCCATTTTGCTTCGATCACTTCCAGGCCCTTATTCATCATGCTGGCCGAGTCGATGCTGATCTTATCGCCCATATCCCAGTTGGGGTGTTTGAGCGCAGCTTCGGGGCTGACATGTTCAAGCAAGGAAAGCTCTTTTTCCCGGAAAGGGCCGCCGGAAGCGGTAAGAAAGATTTTTTCAACCGCATGAGCAGATTCGCCGGCCAGGCACTGGAAGATGGCGGAATGTTCAGAATCGACAGGGATGATCGGGCTTCGGTGCTCCTTCACAAGTTTGTTCACAAGTTCGCCGCCTACGACGATGGATTCCTTGTTGGCCAGGGCGATGGCCTTGCCTGCTTTCAAGGCATTTATGGTAGGCTCGAAGCCCGCAAAGCCAACGATGGCATTCAGCACTATGTCAATTTCGCCGGAACTTACAAGCTGGGCCACGGAATCATTCCCGGCAAACACTTTTATGTCGAGGCCGGAAAGGGCTTCTGATACTTCCTCATAGTGATCTGTGTTGGCAATGACAACTGTATTCGGTTGAAACTCCCTGGCTTGACGGATCAGTTCGCCGGTATTGTTTCCAGCAGTAAGTACTTCAATTTCAAAATTGTCCAGATGTGTGCGCACGATGTCGAGCGCCTGTATGCCAATGGAGCCGGTTGAGCCTAATATTGCGATCCGCTTTTTATCCATGCTTGTATGCTAGAAAGACATATATTCTTCCGGGTCAACGGGTGTTCCGTTGTGCCAGAGCTCGAAATGAAGGTGTGGCCCTGAAGATAATTCTCCGGAATCGCCGCTGACGGCAATAGGCTCACCAGCCTTGATAAAATTACCCAGGCTTTTCAGAAGCTGTGAGTTGTGCTTGTATACAGAGACAAAATTCCCGCTATGCTGAATGGCAATAGTGTGACCGGTCTCTGAGGTCCAGTCGGAAAAGATCACCGTGCCATCCAGCACCGACATGATCATGGCTTCCTCACTGGCAGCGATGTCGATGCCGAAATGCTTTTCCGCCAGGTTGAACTTATTGATGATAATACCATCCACGGGTTTAAAAAATACAATATCACTGATGTTTATAGCCCCATCATAAAGATCTTCCGATTCATAGAAGAAGAGATTATATTGTGTGTTGGCATCATATTCTGCCCGCATGATGGAATCTTCCGGAGAGGATTCCATGGTGATGCTGTCGTAATTGACCATGGCGTTCCGTTCCGGCCTGATAGTATCAACGATTTCCCGCCCTTCGATAATATTTTTTATGTTTTGCAGATAAATATCTTTCGAACGTAAAGCGATCTCCAGGGAGTCGGCCCGGCGTTCAAGGCGGTATAGCTTGCCCGGGATGTTTACATCCATATAACCCGGAATATATTCGCGTATGGGCGTGAAGGCAATAATGAAGATGGTAATGGTAATAAGGACAATAGATATAGTAACGGTAAGCAGAAAAACATTCAGTCTGGAAAGCCTGAATGAGAGGCGTTCTTCGAAGGTTTCATTATTCATGATCACCAGGCGGTACTTATCGCGCAGCTTGGTGTACCACTTCCGGTTATTTTTCTTTTTCCTGACCATCACTGAAGTGCATTGCGTTTTGCAAATATCGTATATTTGCAGCTATCTATAATAATTATTAAAAAATTTAGTTAATCAGTACATACCCATAGATATTGGACAGGAGTAAGGCATATCGTTTTTTTGGGCGGACCCTGATATGGGGACTGTTATTGGTAATGGTGGCATGTTCTACGAAGAAAAACACCGTCACTCGCAGATGGTACCATAATCTCACCTCACACTATAATGTATACTGGAATGGCAAGGAAGCCATGATCCAGGCAGAGAAAGATCTTGATCAAAGCATACAGGATAATTATCATATGATCCTGCCTATGTTCAATTATGGTACGGAGCAGGAATCCAAGACCGTTACCCCACTTCTCGACAGGTCCATTGAAAAAGGATCGAAAACCATTTTAAAGCATTCCATGCGCTTTGGCGGTAAAGAATACGTGAACTGGATCGACGATGCCTATCTGCTGATCGGGAAAGCCTATTTTTATAAACAGGATTATTTCAGCGCAAGGCGTTCATTCAGCTTCATCATGCGCGAATATGAAGACAATCCTATCAAGTATGATGCTATGCTCTGGCTGGCTCGTACTTATATTGAAATGGAGCAGTACGAAAAGTCTGAGCCCCTGCTCAACCTGATCGAACTCGATATGGCTGAGGCAGAGACCAAGATCCCAACAGATGTTTATAAATACTTTCCCCTGGTTTATGCGGATCACTACATCAAGCAGGAAAAATACGCTTATGCTACCGATTTCCTCTATGATGGCGTCATGACCATCGGCAATAAAGACCTGAAGACCCGGGCTAAATTTATCCTGGCACAGGTTTATCAGGAGGAGGGTGAGCTTGATCTTGCATCGCAATTATATGCTGAGGTGATCAGGCGTAACCCGACCTATGATATGGCCTTCCAGTCGAAGATCAACATGGCCAGAGCCTACGAGGCTGATAACGGCGACAGCAAGACCATTCTCAAGTATCTGAACAGGATGCTTCGTGATGACAAGAACATTGATTATCAGGATCAGATCTACTATGCGCTTGCTGAAGTGGCCTTTAAAGACGGCCAGGACAGCCTGCAGATCAAATACCTGGCCTTATCCGTGGCACGGAGTGTGAATAACAACTACCAGAAATCTACCTCCTCACTGGAGCTGGCCGACATTTATTTTGCCATTCCGGAGTATTCGCTGTCACAGGCCTATTATGATACCGCTGTGACCTTCCTTCCGCTCGATTATCCAAATTATATGGAGATCAGGAATAAGGCAGATAAATTATCCGAGCTTGTAACGAACCTGCAGGTGATTGAATTGCAGGACAGCCTTCAGATGCTGGCCTTTATGTCAGAAGCGGAACGATTTGCGGTTATCGATAAGATCATTATCGATCTGGTGGAAGAAGAACGACGGGTAGCAGAGCAACAACAGCTTGAGCAAAGCCTGGCTTC
>Ga0164313_10000385_pt1 | contig 34821 bp, 24 predicted proteins | sample GuaBasSedimGuay4_FD_113735 | JGI IMG/M metagenome (GOLD analysis project Ga0164313, IMG submission 113735) | Subseafloor sediment microbial communities from Guaymas Basin, Gulf of California, Mexico - Guay4, Core 4569-4, 0-3 cm | ecosystem: Environmental > Aquatic > Marine > Hydrothermal vents...
TCCGGCTTGGAGCGGTCGTCGTCGTCGTGGCTGCCGCTGGTGAAGCTGCAAGTGCTGCCGCCACCTAGCACCGTCAGCAGGGCCAGCCCGAGCGCCACGCGCGAGACCAGGCGCAGGGCGTCAGGCCAGGAGGATGGCGCAGAGAGAGCAGGCAGCGGCATGGGTGCTGGTCCCGGGAGCGGAGGCTATGAGCATATAACGGAGGCGGCGGACGGGGGCGCCGAGGCGTGCCTTTGCCGGCGCGTCGTGGGAGCACGCGGCCCCTGGGGTCTACCAGCCGCCCTGCAGCACCTCGCAGCTCCCGCTGATGAGCTCCGAACGCTGTCCGCTCGCGTCCAGGAGCCGGAAGCTCCAGGAGGCCTCGGATTCGGAGTCATCGAGCGGTTTGGCCACGGAGAGCTCGACCGCCACGCCCCCGGGAGCGCGGCGCACATCGTGCAGCGTGGCCCCGGCGAACTCCGCGTCGATCAGCTCATCGAGCACCGGCGTCTGCGTCTGGATGGCGATCACCAGGCGGTGTCCGCCGAAGGCGACCCCAGGGCTCTGCACGGTCGTGACCAAGGGCTCGGCCGGGTCGGCGACCGCACCCAGGACGTCGGCCGCCTGGCCTGTGCCCGCGGTGAGCGTCTGGGTGTTCGCGTTCTGGTCTGGCGTCGGCTCGTCGGACTGCGCGTGCGCGCCTGGGTCCTGCGCCAGCTGCGTGGCCGCGGCCGCGGTCTGGGTGCCGTCGCCCAGGCCCACGGAGTGGTAGAGCCCGCCCAGAGTGGCCACCACGGCCAGCGCGCCCACCATGGCCAGTATGAGCCGCTTGCGTCGCTCGGGGTGCTGTGCGTTGTCGTTGCCACCATCCGACGCTGGCAGGCTGCGACCGCGCTCCGCCAGCCAGCGCTCCACCCAGATCTCGGCCAGGTCCTCGCGGGCACCGAGCCAGCGCTGGGCCAGGGCCTGCAGCTCTGCCCGCACACGCCCGGCCAGGCGCTTGCGGCCCGCCGCGCCCGCCATCACCAGCATGGCGTCGGCCAGGGCGCTGAACTCATTGAACAGGCCCTCGAGCAGCTTGGGTCGCTGGTTGAGCAGGCCGTCCACGGCCTCGAACCAAGCCTGCGCAGCCACGGCCACAGAGCCCTTGGTGCTGTTGAGCTTGCGGTTCATGGTGTCGCGCTGGGCGTCGCGAGCCTCGGCGATGGCGACGGCGTCGTCGCAGACCGGGAGCCCGAGGCTCGCGAACATGGCGCGCACGGCGTGCACGTTGGGGGCGGATTTGCGGGGGCGTGCTGGCTTCACGGTGTGGTCGTCCTCAGCTCAGCTTGAGTGGCGGGGGCTCGTTGCCCGGAGCGGAATCCGTGCCGCCCTCGCTCGGCGTCGCGCTGTCGTGCGGCGAGGCGTCGATCGACTCGCCGGGGGGCGGGGCGTCGATGTCCGTCGTGGGCACCAGCTCTGCGGGCGTCGCGTCGGCGCTCGGCCCGGGCGTCGAGCTGGTCGCCAGTTCGGTGGGTGGCTCAGCGGTCAGCTCGGCAGGCGGCTCGGTGGCGGGCTCGCTGGCGGGCTCGTTCGTTGTCTCCGCGTCGTCCCCGTCCTCGTCCAGCAAGGGCTCGGACGTGAGCTCGAAGGCCGCGTCTGTGGCGTCCTGCTCGTCGCCGAGGGGCCGGCTCGGGTCGAAGGGGCCGCTGGCGGGGCGAGCGCCCACGTCGGTCAGGATCAAGGGAGGCGCCTCGCCGCCGGGGGCCGGCGGGCTGCTCGCCGGGGGCGTGCTCGAGGCCGTGCTCGAAGCCGTGCTCGAAGCCGTGCTCGAAGCCGTGCTCGAAGCCGCGACCGCGGGCGTCGGTGCGGCGGCCGCATCCGTGCGGCCCCAGCGGTCGAAGTGGATCTCGATCTCGGTGTTGGTCTCGATGTCGAGCGCCCGCCCGATGATCACGCCGTTGCTGCCGAACCAGAGCGTCGTGCGGATGGGCCGCCCCGCGGGCCGCCCCGCGGGCAGCCCCTCGATGCGAAAGTCCATCAGATGCTGGCACTCCTCGGGGTCGCTCTCCTCGCCTTCGAAGAGCCGGATGCACACCTCCGACTGGCCGTCGAAGAGCGTCTGGGTCACGAACTCCCGCTGCTCGCCGAAGATCGTGCCGCGCTCCAGCACCGAGGCGATCACCGGTCGCGGCTTGCCGGCGCTGTCGGTGCGGATGACCTGCATGCCGACGGCGTGGCAGGTGATGTCCGTGATCGAGTCGGCGGAGATGCGCACCTTCTCTGTGCCGCCCGCCTCGCCGCCCTTGCCGGGCAGGCTGATGCTGGCGTCGGGGTCCATGGCGTGGGCCACGTAGGCCGCGCCGTTGGCCACCAGCAGCTGCGGGTTGCGGTGCTCCAGCGGGGCCTTGCCCGTGACGTCTTCGACCATGGCCTTGACCATGGGCATGCGCGTGGCGCCGCCGCAGATCAGCACGTCGATGTCGCTCATGCCCAGCCCGTGCTGCGAGAGCGCCTCGGCCAGCACCTGCTCCAGGCGCATGCGGGTCTGCAGCAGCAGGCTGGAGGTGGCCTGCTCGAAGTCCTCGCGCGTGATCGTGACCATGTGGCCGGACAGGTTGGCCACGATGTTCTCTTCGGGTTTCTTGCTGAGGGCGCGCTTGGCGCGCTCGCAGTTCTCGTGCATCAGAGCGGCGCTGCGCGGGTCGAGGCGCGGGTCGTCGACGTCGTGCGTGTCCATGCAACGCTCGGCCACCAGGTCCATCAGGGCGTCGTCCCAGTCGAGGCCGCCCAGCTCGCGGTTGCCGTCCTTGCAGAGCGTGTCCAGCACGATCTGCTGCTCATGGCCACCGCCGGCGCCGGGCATGACCGGCTTGATCAGCGTCACGTCGAAGGTGCCGCCGCCCAGGTCGTAGACCAGCACATGCCGGCCGGAGAGGTCCACCGAGCGCTCGATGGAGTAGGCCACGGCGGCCGCGTGGGGTTCGCTCAGGATGTTGAGCGCGTTGAGGCCGGCCAGCTTGGCGGCCTCGAGCGTGGCGGCGCACTGCCGCTCGCCGAAGTAGGCGGGCACGGTGATGACGACGTCCGTCACCTCCTCACCCATCTCGATCTCGGCGTTCTCCTTCAGCACGCGCAGGACCTCCGAGGAGATCTCCTGGGGCGAGTAGCTGCGGCCGTCGAGCTCCTCGTAGAGCCAGTCCTCGCCCATCTTGCGCTTGACGCCCACGATCACGCGGTCGGGGTCCTGCTTGCGCGTGTTCCAGGCGATGCCGCCCACCACCGGCTCGCCGGACGCGGGGTAGAGCACCACCGAAGGCAGCGAGGTCGTCTCGCCGTCCTCGGTCTCGAGGGGGATGGGACGCACTTCCTGCCGGCTCTCGTCGTAGCGCGAGATGAGGGAGTAGGTCGTGCCGAGGTCGATTCCGTAGCGCCTGGTCATGCTGTCACCTGTCGTGGTGTCGTCGGGAGGGGTCAGGTTGATGGTTGCCGGGGAGCGGCTGTGTCGCGGGTGTTCTGGTGGCGGACTCAGTCCTGCTCCTCAGGGTGTGTGGGCGTGTCGGTGGGGGCCGCGTCGGGCTCGTGCTCGGCCCCGGACGAGGCCTCGCCGTCGGGCTCGTGGCGGCCCACGGCCACCTCCGCAAAGCGCAGCACCTGCTCGCCGTGGGCGAAGCCGCGCCGGTCGACCTCGAGCACCGCGCCGTCGAACTGCGCCTCGTCCACGGGCAGCTGGCGCACGGCCTGGTGACGCGCGGGGTCGAAGGGGCCGCTGGCCTCGATCTCCGTGACGCCCTGGGAGTCGAGCAGGGTGGTGAGCGTGGCGCGCAGGGCCGTCAACACGCGCTCAGGGGCCAGCTCGTCGCCTCGTTGCAGGTCAGCCAGCCCGGCGTGCACCAGATCATCGATGGCCAGCACTTCGGTCAGCAGCGTGCGGCAGCGGGCGTGGGCCAGGACCGTGGACAGGGCGTCGATGCGCTCGCCCAGACCGCGCAGTTTGGGCGGCAGGAACGAGGCCTGACGCCCCAGGCGCTCGACGGCCGTCTCCAGCGCCGCGAAGCGCGGCTCCAGCTCGCCCGGCAGGGCGCCGCCGCCAGCAGCGGCTGGGGGCTCGGGCGTCGTGTCCGCTGCGGCCAGCTTGGGAGCGGCAGCCGCTGAGTCGGTCGTCGAGACGTTGGCAGCGGAGCCGTCGGCAGCCGCGGGGTCGACCGCCGTGGAACTGGCCGCCGTGGAACTGGCCGCCGGCGTGCCGTTTGTCGACGTGCCCGCGTCGCGCGGCGTCTCCGGGTCAGCGGGCGTCGTGTCCTCGTCACGGTCCACCAACGGGTCGGCCCCGAAGATCTCGATGATCTGGGGCGCGCACAGGGGCGGATCCTCGGCCGGGTGGCCGTTGGACGCCGTTTCGGGACGCGGGGTCTCTTCGAGCATGGAAGTCGCCGGAGTCGGGCCGGGAAGGGGACGGCGCGCTGCCGCCCGGCACAGATGTGATCGACCCCCGAGCTGCGAGAGTTGAGCCTGCCTCGGCATGCAGGCTGGGTTGGTATCCTGGGTTCATCCCAAGAGGAGTTCCCGATGCTGCGTCTGCCTGTCGCCCTGTTCATTCCGCTGCTCGCTGCCTGCGCCTCTCTGAGCGCTCAGCAGGACAGCGTCTCTGCTGTCTTCGACGAGGTGCAGCAGGCCGTCGTCACCCTGCACACCGCCTCCTCCAAGCTGATCCCCGACGGCAGCGGGCGCACGGCCACCGTCAACGGCATGGGCTCCGGCGCGCTGATCAAGGCCGACGGCACCATTCTCACCGCGGCCCATGTGGTGCAGACCGCCAGCGCCCTGATCGTGGAGTTCTCCGATGGCCACAAGCAGGAGGCGCGGGTCATCTCCTCCGTGCCGGGCGCGGACATCGCCATGGTGCGCCTGATCGGCCCCGTGCCGGAGGGCGTCAAGCCGCTCGCGCTGGCTGACATGAACGGCGTGCGCGTGGGGCAACAGGTGCTGGTCATCGGCGCGCCGCTGGGGCAGACGCACTCCCTGAGCGTGGGCCACGTGAGCGCGCGTCGCAACAAGGAAGCGTTCCTGCCCATGGACCATCAGATCGAGTTCATCCAGACCGATGCTGCCATCAACCAGGGCAACAGCGGCGGTCCCATGATCGACATGAACGGCGACGTGGTGGGCGTGGTGAGCCACATCATGTCGCAGAGCGGCGGCAGCGAAGGGCTGGGCTACGCGGTGTCCGTGGGTGTGGTGCAGGCCATGCTGCTGGACGGCCCCGGCTTCTGGAGCGGCGCCGAGATGGTGCCGGTGGGAGGCGTGCTGGCCCAGGCCATCAACATGCCCGAGGGCATGCGCGGCCTGCTGATCCAGTCGGTCTCGGCCAACTCGCCGGCCGCCGAGATGGGGCTGCGGGCGGGCACCGTCACGGCCGTGGTGGAGGGCCAGCCGATCGTGCTCGGTGGTGACGTCGTGCTCAAGGTGCAGGGCCTGCCGGTGGACTCCCCGGGTTTCTTCAGCGAGGTGCGCAAGCTGGTCGCCTTCAAGGACGGCAGCCTGCTGACGGTGACCGTGCTGCGCGCCGGCGAGAAGGTGGAGCTCTCGCACCGCATCGTCATGCCCCGGGGCTGAGGGGGCGCAGGGGGGCTCTTCTCCTCGGACCCGGACCTCCGGCGACGAGCAGGCCTCCCTGGCGGCATGGCGTCAGGCCTGGGAACGCATTCCGGAGACGCTGGTGCTGGACTGGGGCCTCGATCTGGCCAACCAGCTCAACGAACAGGGGCAGGACATGGGACCCGGCGGGCAAGCCCTCGCGCAGCGCTGCGCCACGCTCGACCCCGAGAACGAAGAGTACGGGGCCCGGGCGGGCTTCTTCCTGGCTGGCAGCTGAGAACAGGATAAGTCACGACAGCGGGGTCACTGGACGGCCGGTTCCGGCTAGAATCCCCGGCGGTCGTAGGGTGACGGCACCCTTTCCGTACCTCGCGGTGCCCCTGTGTGGTGGCGTCGCGCCACGTCTCATCTGTTGGGTGTCTCTCTGTGGCTGGATTCAGCGTCGGTGTCGACCTCGTCTTGAACTCCCCCGCGAGCCCGGCTCGCTCCCGGTTGGGCGTGGTCGCATGACCGGCGGCGTGATCACCGGGTGGGGTGCGGCCCTGCCTGCGCAGGTGCTGACCAACGATGATCTCTCCAAGACGATGGACACCAACGACGCCTGGATCCGTGAGCGCACGGGCATCCGCGAGCGCCGCGTGGGGGGCACCACAGCGGGCCTGTCGGTCGAGTCGGGCCGCGCGGCCATGGCGCGCGCGGGCTGCGATCCCTCCGAGATCGACCTGCTGGTGCTGGCCACCACGTCAGCCGACCAGACCGTGCCCGCCACGGCCAGCACCGTGCAGGACCAGCTGGGCCTGACCTGCGGCGCCTTCGACCTGAACGCGGCCTGCTCCGGCTTTGTGTACGGGCTGGTCATGTCGTTCGGCATGCTCAGCCAGGGACCCAAGAAGATCCTGCTGATCGGCACCGAGACGCTCGATCGCATCACCGACTACAGCGACCGCGGCACCGGCATCCTGTTTGGCAACGGCTCGGGCGCCACCGTGATCGAAGCGGTGGAGGGGCCGGGTTCGCTGCTGGGCTGGAACCTGGCCTCGCACGGCAACCTGGCGCGGGCCATCTACTGCGACTGGGGCGGCTACCTGCAGATGGACGGGCAGGAGATCTTCCGGCGCGCGGCGCGGCTCATGGTCGACTCGGCCGAGCGCGCGCTCGACATGGCCGGAGTGTCCGCCGGCGACATCGGGCTGATGGTCCCGCACCAGGCCAACCTGCGCATCATCGAGGCGGCCTGCAAGCGCCTCGACATCCCGACCTCGCGCACCGCCACGGTGCTGCAGCACACGGGCAACACCTCGGCGGCCTCGATCCCCCTGGCCCTGGCCGACGCGCTGAGCAAGGGCCGCGTGGAGCGCGGCGACCTGGTCTTGCTGGTGGGTTTTGGCGCCGGCATGACGGCGGCCTCGGCCGTGCTGCGCTGGGGCGACGTCGAGCGGGCGGGCTGAGCCGGCGTGGCTCGCCGTCCAGAGGGCTGAGACCGTCCAGCGCTCCGCAGACAGTCTGAGCCGGGCCTTGGTCGAGGCGCTGGACGGCACCCGCGCGCGGGTGTCGGTGGCGCTGATGACGGACGCGCCGCCGTTTCGATTCGGCCAGGAGGCCGCGCTGGTGGCCCGCGCCGTGCCCAAGCGCGTGCGGGAGTTCGCCACCGGGCGAGCCCTGGCGCATGAGCTGCTGGACGCCGTCGGCGCACCCGACGAGCCGCTGCTGCCGGGGCCTCGGCGGGAGCCGCTCTGGCCTGACGGCTACTCCGGGTCCATCAGCCACTGCGACCAGCTCTGCGCCGTGGCGGTGGCGCCTCGGGCTGAGCTGCCGCTGTTGGGGCTCGATCTGGAGGAGGACCTGCCGCTGCCCGCGGACGTGCTGACACGCGTCCTGACGCTGCCGGAGCTTGACGTCCTGGGTGAGCTGCCGGAGCCGCAGCGTTTGCGACGCGCGCGGCGGACGTTCAGCGCCAAGGAGGCCTTCTACAAGGCCCTCGCTCCGCGCCTGGACCGCGTGCTGGCCTTTGAAGAGGTGCGCATCGACTGGCTCGATGAGTGCGCGCACGGCGGCGCGTTCGAGGCGCACTTCACACGCGCCGAGCGGCGGCCCGCGGGCTGTCCCGCATACCTGGGCGGGCGCTGGTGGCGTGCTCCGGGGGTCGTGCTGACCCTGGTGGCGCCCGACGCGCCGGGCGCCTGAGACGCACAGGGTGGGTCATCTGCCCCAGGCTGAATTCAGGCCCGCGGGCGCGGTTGCCGATGGGGAAGCAGGCCTGGCCAGCGCCCCCGGATGCGCGCTTCTGCTGTAGAGTAGCCGGTTCCTCCCTCTCTCCTCTCCCCCCCGCGGCAGCCTGCTCCGCCGTACCCCACGGCGCCCGCACGATCGGTGTTCGCTCGTCCACCGATACGACGCTGCTCGACGACCACACCCTTTGAGATCCCGCGCATGCCCCGCTCCTTCTTGACCACCCTCTCGTTGCTCTCGGCCCTGGCTGGATCCCTCTCGGCGCAGCAGTTCATGCGCGACACCTCGTTCCCCGCCCAGAACGTCTGGACCGATGGCGTCGAGACGGTCGACGTCGACGATGACGGCGACATCGACATCCTGTTTGCCAACGGCAGCAACTACGGCAGCACGGGCACGGCCGGCGCGCAGGATCAGCACCTGTTCCTGAACGACGGCGCGGGCAACTTCACGGCGGCTCACGGCCAGCTGCTGCATGGCGGCAACTTCAACGCCAAGATGGTCATCGCGGAGGACTTCGACGGCGACGGCGCCCCCGACCTCATGTACGCCTCGGGTAGCGGCGGCGCGGCTCCGCGTCTGCTGCTCAACGACGGCGCGGGTCACTTCAGCAACGCGTCCAGCAACCTGCCCTCCGGCAGTCTGCGCAGCTTCTGCGTGGTGGGCGGCGACATTGACGATGACGGTGACATCGACGTGGCCATCACCGACGGCGGCACCTTCGGCGGTTTCGCGACTCAGCAGCGCCTGTGGCTGAACGACGGCTCGGCCCACTTCACGGACGTGACCGGCACGCAGATGCCCGCGGACAACTTCAACTGCCAGGACGTCACCTTCGTCGACTTCGACGGCGACTTCGACGTGGACCTGCTGCTGATGGGCAAGGGCCAGAGCGGCAAGCGCGGGCGCCTGTACCTGAACGACGGCGCCGGCAACTTCAGCATCGCCAGCGCCATGAACCAGGTCGGCAGCGGCAACACCTACGAGGGCGACTGGTCGGACCTCGACGGCGACGGCAGGTTCGACTGCAACGTGCAGTCGATCTCGGGCACCAGCGAGGGCTGGGCCAAGAACCGCGGCACCGGCGTGGCCATGACTGAGTCCACCTACCCGGCGCCCAACGGCGGTGACGACAACGAGATGGCTCAGCTCGACTACGACAACGACGGCGACATGGACTGCTTTGCAGGCTCGCTCACCAGCGCGGGCGAGAAGGTCTGGCGCAACAACGGCAGCGGCGGCTTCACCAACAACAACGGCGCCATCCAGACCATCACCGACTCGACGCTCGACTTCGGCTTTGCCGACCTGAACGGCGACGGCCGCTACGACATGATCACCGGCCAGGGTGAGAGCGGCAACTTCACCAACAAGATCTACATCAACAACGGTCCGGTCGACACGCTCGCCCCGGACGTGATGGCGGTCGAGTTCGGCGCGGCCGTCACGGCGCCCTTCTCGGTGGTGCACATCCAGGTGCAGGACGCCATCAACGATGACGGCCACGTCAACGTCGACGTGAGCTTCACCTACACCACGGATGATCCGGCCGCCGGCTCCGGCACGGCCACGCGCATGGGCAACGGCCTGTACCGCGTGGCGGTGCCCACCTCGGGCAGCGCGACCTTCGCCGACATCTCGATCACGATCACTGACACGGCCGGCAACGCCACCGTCGAGGACGTGTTCATCGGGACCTCCAACGCCTGGACGGACGTAGGCGGCGGCAAGGCCGGCAGCGGCGGTCTGACCCCACTGCTGGTGGGCAGCGGCCCGCTCACGGCGGGCAGCTTCAACACCGTGATCATGACCAACGCCCTGCCCGGCAGCTCCACCAACCTGGTGATCGGCTTCAGCCTGCTGAACGTGTCGTTCCGGGGGGGCACGCTGGTCCCCGCGGCAGACGCCCTGTTCCTGGGCCTGCCCGTGGACGGCAGCGGCTCCAACAACATCCCGTTCATCTGGCCCGCGGGTGTCACCCCGGGCACGCTGTTCTGGGCGCAGCACTGGGTCAGCGATGCCGCGGTGAGCTTCAACCTGTCGGCCTCCAACGGTCTGCGGGGCGAGGCTCAATAGCCTGCGCTGCGTGAACAGCCGCTGCGTGAACAACGGGAGCCGCGTGCTCCCGCTGCGCGGCCCCGGCGTTCGGATGCCCGGCGCCGGGGCCGCGCTCGTCTCTCACCCTGTGCTCGCCGCCGCCGTTGGGCCAAGATGGAGCCATGACGACCTCAGCCTGGTTTCCCTCCTTGCGCCGGCAGCCAAACCCGCGCGTGCGCTTGCTGTGCCTGCCCTTCGCGGGCGGCGGCAGCCTGGCCTTCCGCGGCTGGCAGCAGCTGCTGGGCAGCGAGATCGAGCTCTGGGCCGCGTGTCCGCCCGGGCGCGAGCGCCGCCTGGGCGAGGTGCCTCACAGCTCCATGGATGAGTACCTCACGGGGCTCGAGCAGGCCGCCGACGAGGTGCTGTCCGGCCCCTGGGCGGTGTTCGGGCACAGCTTCGGCGCGCTGGCGGCCCACGCCCTGGCGCGTCGGCGCGCTCTGGCGCAGCAGCGCGCGCCCACGCTGCTGGCCGTGTCGGGCGCGAGGGCGCCGTGGTTGGAGCCGCTGCCGCCGCTGCTGCGCGACCTGCCCAAGGACCGCTTCCTTGAAGAACTCGGCAGCCTGGGGGGCACGCCGCCAGCGGTCTTGGAGCATCCCGAGCTGATGGACCTGTTCCTGCCCGCCCTGCGCGCCGACACCGCCCTGAGCGAGGCCTGGAGCCTGCCCGCGCCGGAGCTGCTCGCCGTGCCGCTGCTGGTGCTGGGCGGTGAGGACGACGAGGAGTCTCTGCCCGAGCGCATCGCCGCCTGGCGCCAGGGCGCGGCCGCGGGGCACAGCCAGCGGCTCTTCCCCGGCGGGCACTTCTACGTGCAGCCCGAGCGCGACGCGTTGCTCGATTGCCTGCGAGCGGCGCTGCTGGGCGGCTGAGGCGCGGGGGCGCGCGCGGCCTCCCGCGCTACGGAACGAAGGTCACAGCTGCACCGCTACGGCACGAAGGTCAGCTGCACCGCATTCGAAACAAAGTCGTACGGCGCGCGCGTCAAGAACGCGTAGTGCATCGACAGGCCCGCGGCGCCGGCCACGGGCGGCAGGTTGAGCTGGGCGCTGGCCCGGCCGCTGGCATCGAGCACGCCGCTGAAGTGGGTGAAGAGCGGCGTGTTCAGGTTGTCGATCAGCAGGAACGTGAGCCAGTCGAAGTTGAGCGGCAAGCTCACCAGTCCGCCGGGCAGGGGCGTACCGGGCGCGCTGCCGCTGGCCGTGCCCAGCAGCACGTAGCTGCGCCCCGCGAAGGCGCTGCCCGCGTCGAGCATCAGGTCGACCGTGCCGCCCGCCTCGGGGATGTTCAGCGGCGTCGCCGACAGCGCGGCGGGAGGCTGGTCGCCCACGATGGCGAAGTCCTGCGGTGAGATCGCGCTGACGCTGCCTGCGCCGGTGGTCACGATGAGCTTCACGCGGCAGCTGTCCGAGCTGCTCTGGGGCACGGTCCACTGCCAGCGGCCGTTGTCGGGCAGCGGGCCGGCCAGGGTCTGCCAGGGTCCGGCTGCGCCGTTGAGCGAGAGCTGCAGCTCGACGCTGGCCGGGCCGCTGCCGCTGGGCACGGCGGCCAGCCAGTCGATCCGACGCACGCAGCCGGCGCGGTAGACCTCGCCGCCGTGGGGCATGCTCACGCGCGCGCTGAGCGACGCCGGGGCCTGCCAGGGCGAGTAGACCCGCAGCTGATTGCGGTAGAACGGGAAGCCGCTCTTGGAGGCGGCGATCACGATGTCCTCGCGCCCGTCGTGGTCCACGTCGCCGTCCACCCGCAGCGCGGAGGTGCTGCCCGGCGAGGGCATGCTCCAACTGGCGTCGGCGCTCCAGTTGCCCGCGCCGTCGCCCAGGAACGTGCGTCCCGTGGGTCCGTCGAAGGCCACGATGTCCAGCAGCCCGTCGCCGTTCAGGTCGCCCAGCTGCGAGAGCTCGTAGCTGCCCGTGGTCGGCAGTCCGCTGCTGGCCGCGCTCCAACTCGAGCTGCCCTGCTCAAAGCGGAAGCAGCGCACGCCGACGCTGCCCTCGCACAGCACCAGGTCGAGGTCGCCGTCGTTGTCCATGTCGCCGTGGTGCAGACCGCGCAGCGAGGTCGGCAGCCCCGTCTGCGCCAGGCTGAAGCCGAAGGCGCCGTCGCCCAGGTAGACGTTGCTGCCGCCGCGGGACGCGATGATGTCCAGATAGCCGTCGGCGTTCACGTCGCAGGCCTCGATGGTGTATCCCACCGAGCCGCCGGTCGCCGACCAGGCCGGCGTCCAGCTGCCGTCCAGATTGTTGCGGTAGACCTGCAGGCCGTTGCCGCCGCCGAACGACAACGAGGCCAGGTCGAGGTCGCCGTCGCCGTCGAAGTCAGCCAGGGCTGTGGCGAACATGCCCCAGCTCTCGCCGTTGCTCGCCAGGCCGGCGCTCCAGTTGGTCCAGCTCGTGCCCGTCCCGTCGCTCAACGCGGCGCCCATGAGCGACGAGCCCAGTCCCGACGAGGTCCAGTCGTGATGGATGCCCCAGGCCAGGTCGAGGTCGCCGTCCAGGTCGAGGTCGCCCAGGGCGCAGCCGCCGTAGCCGAAGGTGCCGAACTGTCGCGCCGCCCAGGAGCCCTGCCCATCGCCCAGGTACAGCGTGATGCCGTGCTGGGCGCTGTTCACGTTGGGCGAGCCGTGGTCGCCCACCGAGACGATGTCCAGGTTGCCGTCGCCGTTCACGTCGCCCAGCTCGAACTCCGTGCGGCCCTCCTCGCGGGTGGGGGTGTCGAGGCCGATCGAGCGGTTCACCAGCGTCAGCGCGGCGGGGGCCGGCGGTGGGTCGTTGGGCGCCGGGGCGCCGGCAGGAGCCCCGGCGGCGGCAGGAGCCCGGGCGGCGGCGGGCGCGGCGCAGGCGAGCAGCAGGGCCAAGCCAGCCAGCAGTCCGAGCAGCGGTGGCGCGGGGCCGTCGAGCGGGGTTGCAGGGAGCATGCCGATCTCGATCGGGGTGCGGATCCACGGCGAGGGGGTCTGGGGCTCACGCCAACGGGCCTACCGTACCGCGGCTGCGGGCCGTGGGGCGCTTACTTCGCCCTGTATGACATTCCCTGGGGAAATTCCCGGGGAACTGCTGCCTTGAGGTAGGCTGGCCCTCGGCAGTGGGCTCGGCCAGTCATTGCTGCGCCAGCCATAGCTTCGCTGCGCGTTCAAGCGGCCAAGTGATGCAGCCAGCTCAAGCCGCCTGCCATCGCCCACCCGCCAAGTGCCTCCTCATTCACTCAAGACTCGATAGGACAGCGCACAGATGAATCGACACACCCTCCTCGCTTCGGTGGCATTCGCCACGCTCAGCGTGAGTCTCTCGGCCCAGTCTCTCACCATCCTGCCTGCCGGCACCTGGGCCTCCGACATCACGCCAGACGGACGCGTCGTCGTGGGCTCCGCCGCCGGCGGCGGCTTCTATTGGGACTGGAAGCACGACCCCGCACCCACCTTCATCACCGGCGGCAACGACATCGTCGCCGTGTCCGACGACGGTCTCACCATGGTCGGCTGCATGGATGACCCCGGGACGGGCGCAGAGGTCGCGGCCATGTGGACCCAGGCCAGCGGCTGGGTGAGCCTCGGGTACCTGCCCAACGCGGGGTCCTGCCCCAGCAAGAGCAACGCCTACGACATCTCCGGTGATGGCACCACGGTGGTGGGCCTGTCTTGGGATGGTTGCAGCGGCCGCGCGTTCAAGTGGACTGCTGCCAACGGCATGGAAGAACTGCAACACCTGGGCAGCAGCTCCAACCGCGCCAGCGCCATCTCCGGAGACGGCTCGACGATCGGCGGCTGGGCCCAGACCTCGGCCCGCTCCCCGGCCTACTGGGACGCGAGCGATCACTCGGGGGCCATGGTCGACCCCAGCTTCAGCGGCGAGGTGCACGACCTCAACGCTGACGGCAGCATCTCCGTGGGAACCAACTACTTTGGAGGGGGAGCGGGTTGGTACAGCGCTTTCTATCGGGTAGGGACCGGCAACCTCATCAGCATTGGCTCTCTCAGCGGGGGCACCATGGCCGGCAACGCCCAAGGCGTTTCGGAGGATGGCTCGCTGATTGTGGGCTTCGACCACGCCGGCCTGTACCGCGAGGCGTGGATCTGGACCCAGGCCAGCGGCATCGTCGGCATGGCTGACGTGTTCACTTCTCTGGGCATCACGGGTGCCCCTTTCATCAAGGTCTGCCGGGCGACAAGCAGCGACGGCGGCATCGTCGTGGGCGGCGCCGAGGGCGGCGGGGGCGGCTTCTCCAACGCCGGCTTCATCCTTGAGTTCGACACCAACGGGAGCTGGGACACCGACACCAACGCCTTGGCCGGCACTCTCGGCGAGCCCAGCCTGACCGGGAGCGGCGACCTGCTGCCCTTCGCGCCCGTGAGCATCTCGCTCAGCAACGCGCTGCCGGGCGGACAGGCCTGGTTGATCATTGGGTTCTCCTCGATCAACGTGGCGTTCAAGCACGGAGTCCTGGTGCCCAACCCCGATCTGCTGCTGGGCCCGCTGGGCCTGAGCGGCACTGGCACGCTTGACCTGAACACCTTCTGGCCCGACGCGCTTCCCGGCGGGTTCTCTTCCTACTACCAATACTGGATCCCCGACGCAGCGGGCCCCACTGGCTTCGCAGCATCCAACGGCTTGGTGGCGACCACGCCCTAGTCAGCACCGCAACATCGGGAGCGCGCGGGCCACACGACGGGACCGCGCGCTCCCGAGCGGCACTGCTCCTGTTCTCTCCCGCCGACCTCGGTGGATAGGAAGTTCAGAGCCCCCCCCCTTTGAGCGTCACCGGGGCGCTGCGGACTCGCGACGCCGCACGGCCCGCTCCCCGGCCCTCGTCAGGGCGGGCAGCCTTGCCGAGACTGCACGAGCTGCCCGACGGTCGCGATGGCGGGGCGGGCCGCGTAGCGACACAGCCGCTCCGACGCCGAGGCCGGGTACGCGCCAACTGGCGCGTTCAGCAGGATTTACAAATGGTCGGGGTGACTGGATTCGAACCAGCGATCTCTTGTCCCCCAGACAAGCGCTCTACCAAACTGAGCCACACCCCGCCGGTTCGCCGCCTCGCGAGAGGCCCTGATGGACGCGTAGGGGACGCGTCGGCGAGGGGTGTTTGTAACCGAGGGTGGGGCGGCCCCACAAGACCGATGGGAGGAAACGCTCCGGGGTTCGAATCGTCATTGAGGGCATGACGACCCCCTCGCTGTGCTGCCTGCTCGTTTCGCTCTGGCTGGGCTTGGGCCCAGCGCCTCCGCTGTCGGCCCCGCCTGCCCCTCCGGCCGCACGGAGGGCGGTCGGCGACGACGCTCCAAGCGTGCTGCACGGCGGTCGCAAGGGCGCCCGGGCCCTGGTGGTCCTGCTGCACGGCGGGAGCTTCAAGGGCACCTCCGCCGAGGAGCTCGCGCGCCGGTCCCTTGGCGAGGTCAGCGCCGACGCGCGCCGGGAGGGCCTGGCCCTGCTGGTGCCCGTGGCTCCCGCCGGCTGCACCAGCTCGACCCCTTTTCTGGAGCCGGCCGGCGAGGCGGCCATGCTGGCGGCCCTGGACGCCGAACTCGCCAGGCGCACGCTCGATCCGGGGCGCGTGACCCTGGCGGGCTTCGGCTCCGGTGGGGCCGCGGCCCTGGTGTTGGCGGCCAGGCACTCGGCGCGCTTTGCGGCGGTGGCGGTCTGGTCGGCCTCGCCCCCGCCGCTCTGGGAGGCCCAGCCCGCCGGCGGGCGTCGGGTGGTGGGGCTGGCCCCGGACCCGGTGCCCGGGCTATCGGGTGTGCCGGTCTACCTGTTCAGCGCGGATGACGATCGGATCCTGGATCGGGACTGCCTGGCCTTCTTCGTGGGCGCCATGTCCGCCGCCTCGGCGCGTGATCCCGCTTGGCAGCTGCGCTGGGAGCGAGGGCACGGCGGGCACGGCTTCGGCGACGACGGGCCCCGCGCCGGGCTCCACTTCCTGGCGGGCCATCGGCAGCGGGAGCGACCCTGAAACGGCCCTCAGCGCGTCATGACCTCAGCGCCATCGGGACCCACGTACATGGTGTGTTCGAACTGGGCCACGTGGCAGGGGCTCGGCTCCACCAGCGGGGGGTAGTCGAAGATGGCGCTGGCGCGCAGCAGCGCCTTGAGGCTGCGCTCGGTCAGGTCCTTGCCGTGCTCGCGGGCCAGCTCTCGGCGGCAGAAGGGCATGCCGCGACGTGCCGCGATCTGGTCGACCACGCCGCTGTCCACGTTGCGCGGCGCCTTCAGCTTGCGGCGGGCGCCGAAGACCTCCGCCCGGCCCTGTTCCCGCACCGTGCCGGGGCCGGTGCTGGCGAAGGGCTCGATGCAGATCATCATGCCCTCCTTGAGCGTGCCCCGGGCGCCGTCGGCCACGTTGGGGATCGAGGGCGAGCAGTGGATCGTGTAGGGCGCGATGCCGTGGCCCGTGAGGTTGGACACGGGGCGGTGGCCCAGCGACTGCATGGTCGACTCGATGGCCGCGCCGAGCTGGCTGGTCTTGGTGCCCGGGCGAACCAGGGCGATGGCGGCCTCCAGGGCCTGACGCGAGGCCTCCAGCAGGCTGCCGTGGTCGCCCAGGTCGGCGGTGGCGGCGCTGTCGGCGATGCAGCCATCGATGTGCACGCCCAGGTCGAGCTTGACCACGTCGCCCTGGGCGAAGGTGCGCGGGTCGTCCAGATCGCAGCAGTCGTGGGCCGCCACCTCGTTGATCGAGAGCTGGGCCGGAAAGGCCAGTTCGGCGCCCTGCTCGAAGATGTAGCCCTCGATATCGTCCAGCACATCGACCAGCCGGGCACCCACCACGATGCCCGCGATGCCCCGCTTGCGGGCGGCGGCGCCGATACGACCGGCGTGGCGATACTTGTCGAGATCGACTCTCATGGGCGGAGGAGGATAGCCGCTGAGGCGGAGTCAGCTCCAGAGCCCAGCGTCCGTCCGGCAAGTTGCGTGAGCTGCTGTGCTCTCAAATGACGCCTATAATGGTGGCTCGCTGCGTTTCGCCGCCCGAATCCGGCTCTTTGCTGCGGACTGATGCCCCAACTGGCGCTGCTGAGTGCGGTGGGTGTTCCCCCGTATGCCCCCCGTGTGCTCAGGCTCTGCTCTCGTCGCCTGCGACGGTGCAGCCAGGTCGGGGCCGCTCCCGTTCATCCGACTCGCCCGTGAGGACCGCTTCTATGTTGCGCCTGCTTTTCTTCGCTTCGGCTGCCACGGCCGTCTGCCTGACCACGCTGGCTCCTCGCGAGCCTGCCGAGGCGGGCCTCTCCGCATGCTGTGCGAGCGACGCGTCGCTCTCGAGCCCCCAGGACGCGCCCGCGCTCGCAGTCAGCGGCCCGGAGCTCGCTTCCACGGCCGGGCGTCAGGTCAGCTCCTGCAAGCCCACGGCGCCCATCTCCGTGAGCCTGACACGCGTGGCCGGTGCGGATTTCGGTCCGGTGCAGTTGGACTTCAACCTGGAGCCCCTGCGGGACTTTGAGCAGCTGACCTGGGAGCTGCGCCTGCCGCAGGGTGTGGTGCTGCTGTCCGGCGATCAGCAGGGCGTGGCGGGCGCGGCCCGCGGCGCACAGACGGCGGGCACGGCCCGCGTGGACCTGCCGGCGGACGATGTCTTCCGGGCCCTGCGCCTGGCGGCGCGCGGGAGCTTCGTGGTGCGGGACGACGCCGGTGAGCCCATGCTCGACGAGCTGGGCCAGCCGCTGCTGGAGACCGTCGAGACCGTGGCCGCTCTGCACTGGGGCGAGGCGCTGCCCGACGCCCCCCTGGTCAGCCGCATCGACCACCGTGGTCAGACCGAGCAGGCCGTCCTGTTGCCCAGCATTCAGCGTGAGGGGCGGTGATCACCATGAAGAGCCTACAGATGCTGCTCGCAGCCGCCGCCGTCAGTCTGCTGACGAGCGCCGCCGCGGCTCAGACGTTCACCGTCTCCGGCGCCTTCGAGTACGAGGACAAGGGCTGGAGCTACAACGGCTGGACCGGCACCGACAACATGAAGCCCATCCGCCGGGCTGACGTGCACGTGATCAACGACGCCACCCAGGCCGTGCTGGCCTCGGGCTCCACGGGGCAGGACGGCAGCTTCTCACTCGATGTGAACAGCGCTGGCGTGCTCGACATCGTGGTGCGCGTTGACTGCGATACGCTTCAGGCTACCGGCTTCCAGCGCATCCGCGTGACCACCGAAGGCAACGCCGAGTACCAGTCCTTGAGTCCGGTCAGCGCTGGTCACGACACCAATCTGGACCTCGATATCGGCACGGTCAGCGTGCTGAAGATCACGTCCGGTTCCAATGAAGCCAGCCCCTTCAACCTGCACGACATGGCCGTGCACGCCTGGGAGTACATCATGGGGACGGATATCGGTGAGGGCATGGCGCCCCAGACCATCCGGCTCTACTGGCCCGGCGGCTCCGGTTCGTACGCCAGTGGCAACGACGCCCACATCGCCACGGACGACGGCTACGATGACCCCGTCATCCTGCACGAGATCGGACACGTCGTGCAGAACATGTACAGCGACTCCGACAGCCCAGGCGGCAGCCACGTCTTCGGCGACAGCAACCAGGACCCCAAGCTCTCGATGGGTGAGGGCTTCGGCACCGCCTTCGGCAGCGCGGTCATGGATCAGCAGATGAATCGGCAGGCCATCTACATGGACGCCAACGGCTCGTCGCAGAGTGGCGGTGTGCAGCTGCGCGCGCGCATCGAGACGACCGTGCCGTACAGCGGCGACGCGTATGGCGCCGCGGACGAGCTGGCCGTGGCGGCGACCCTGTTCGACCTGATCGACTCGGCCGCCTCGCCCGACCAGAGCACCGGCAGTGACGACGATGACATCGGCACCGGCACGACCATCGGCGGGCTCAACCGCCACAAGGCCTGGTGGGATGTGTTCACCGGGCCCGTGGCCAGTGCCAGCAACCTGACCCTCAACCACGCCTGGGATGGTTGGTTCAGCGAGCACGGCATCAACGGCATGCAGGCTGAGCTGACCGACCTGTTCGACAACCGTCGCGTGCGCTTCTACGCCGACGCCGACGAGCCCAACAACGCCCAGGCCGCGGCCACGTCCGTGGGGGTGAACAACTCCTGGCGGAACAACCTCACGCTCTACTACTCCGCCTCCAACCCGCCCGCGCCGGGCACGGGAGACAAGGACTGGTATGAGTTCGACGCCGTGATCGGCTCACGTATCGATGTGTCGACGCGCTATCCCAATGGCGTGGGCGACGCGGACACCCAGTGCGACACCACGCTCGACCTTTACACGCCGGGCGGCGGCTTCGTGGCCTCGGACCTCGGCTCGGGTACAGGACGCAACGCGTTCATCGACGGCTACACCATCACCGAGACCGGGCCTTGGGCTACCCGCGTACGCAGCGGCAGCAGCACGCGGCGCTACGGTCGCTACGACCTGCGTCTCTCCTGGGAGTTCAAGAATGAGCTGCCTGAGGTGACCGCCGGGCCCTCGGCCACGCCGTCCACGATCGACGACAGCTCCACCTCGGTCTTGTCGGTGACAGCCACTGATCCCAACGCGGGGCAAGTGCTCAGCTACAGCTGGACGCCGCTGGGCGGCGGCACCATCGTGGGCTCGGGCGCCAGCGTCAGCTTCGATCCGCCCAGCGTGGCGGTCAGCACCGACTTCGACGTCGAGCTGATGCTGAGTGACGATTTGGGCGCCGAGATCGGTCCGCTGGTGGTGACCATCACGGTCACGCCCGGTGCTCCGTTGTGTGGGACCTCGGCCAGCGCGGTCGCGGGCGGCAGCGGCAAGCCCGGTCAGGCCGGCACGCCGGTCTTGGGCTTCAACAACCTGCCGGTGGTGCCCAGCACTGACTTCTCGCTGGAGCTCAGCAACGCGCTCCCGCTGGCGCCGGCCTTCCTGATCGTGGGCTTCTCGTTCCTGGACGCGCCCTTTGATCAGGGCAACATGTATCCGTCGCCGGACTTCATCCTGGCCCTGAACGCCGACGGCGCCGGCAACCTGTCGGTGGCCCTGCCCATGAGCGCTGACCCGGCCTTCTGCGGTCTGGGTATCTGGTGGCAGTTCATGATCCCCAACGACCCGGGCGCCGGCGGTCCCAAGCAGACCTCCCAGAGCAACTACGTGATGTCTCTCGCCGGAGGCTGAGCGGGGCCTGGCGGCTGCTAGTATCTGCGGCCATGACAGGCAGCGAGCCAGCATCCGAGCGTGGTTGGGCCTGGGCCTGGCTCGCGCTCGCGGCGCTGGTGCTGTGTGCCGGGACGTTCGGGGTCCACAACCTGGACTGGCCGCTGCACGACGTCACGGGCCGCTGGATCCTCGAGCACGGCGAGGTGCCCGCCACCAACGTGCTCTCGCAGCTGCACTCTGACTACCCGTCTGTGCACGACAAGTGGGGCTTTCAGGTGCTGACCCACCTGGTGCACCAGGCGGGCGGGGCGGAGGGACTGTTGTTGCTGCGGCTGGCGCTCATGGGCGGGCTGGCTGCGCTGCTGCTGGCCACCGCGCGCGGGCTCGGGGCCTCGCCGGCGGCGGCCGTGGTCTGCTTGGCGCTGGCGCTGCTCGCGGCGAGGGGGCGCTTTCTGATCCGGCCTGATCTGGCGTCCATGCTGCTGTTGGCTGCCTTCGTCTGGGTGGTGTTGGTCGCGCGTCCGGATGGTCGTCGCGCCGGATGGCTGCTGCTGCCGCTGCAGCTGATCTGGGTCAACCTGCACGGATACTTCGTCTTGGGGTGGCTGCTCGTGGCGGTCGTCGCGCTGGTGTGGTGGCTGTCGGGGCCGGCGGGCCGCGGCGCCGCGCGGCGCTGGTTCGTGCTGGCGCTCGGGCTGAGCGCCGTGAGCCTGGTGAACCCGGCGGGGCTGGACGGTTGGCTGCATCCCTTCGCGATCCTGTCGGATCTCTCGCAGCACGGCGCGCGCTACCGCGGGGCCATCGCGGAGTTCCTGCCGACGTTTGCCAGCGACCCGCGCGGACCCTGGGATCGCACGGCCTGCCTGGTGCTGGGCGTCGTGGCCCTGCTGGCGCTGGCGGCGCGCGCGCCGCGGGCCTGGGCCCAACGCAGCTCGGGGCCCTGGGTGTTGCCCGCGCTGGGGTTGTTGCTGCTGTTCGGAGCCATGCTCCCGTCGCTGCGGCGCAACATGGCGCCGTTTGCGCTGGTGGTGGCGGGACCGGCGGCCGCCGCCTTGCCGTACACACTGGCGCGTTCGCGCGCGCTGCCGCTGCTGGCGCTCGGGCTCGTGCTGGCGCTGTGCGCCGGCGAAGTGAGCGACGCCATCTCGATCCACGACGGCCTGCAGCGTCGCGCCGGTACGTCCCTGTCGAGCCTGGCCTACCCGGATGCCGGCATCGAATTCATCGCGCGCGAGCTGCCCGAGGGCCGCGTCTTCACCGCCTTCAGCTACGGCAGCCGCTTCACGGGCAGGCGCTGGCCCGAGCAGGTGGCCTCCACCAACGGCAACACCCACGGCTATCCCAGCTCGTGGTTCGAGCGCGTGGTCGCCGCCGAGCGCGGGGAGAGCCCCATGGCCTTCCGCCGGCTGGTGTGGGAGCACGGTTTTGACGTGGCGCTGCTGCCCATGGACGGCCCGCTCGCGGCGCGGCTGCTGCGTGAGGCGGACTGGACGCTGGTGTTCCTGGGTCGGATCGAGGCGGTGTTCGTGGCCTCGGAGGGGCTGGACCCGCTCTGGCTGGCGGAGCACGAGCTGGAGTCCGCCCTGGCCGCCGGCGAGGCCCCGCCGCTGCCAGCGGGTGAGCCGCGACCGTGGTTCGGCGTGCGCCGGCCAGCCGGCCCTGCGGCGCGGGCCGCGGCGCTGTGCATGGGGGGGCTACGGGGCGAGGCCGCGCTGGCCTATGCCCGTCGCGCGGTGCAGCGCTGGCCGGCCGACGGCCTGGCTCAGGGTCTGCTGGGCTTGACGCTGCTGGCCAGGGGCGACGAGGCCGGAGGCTTGGCGGCCCTACGTGCCAGTGAAGCCTGCGGCGATGTGCACCAGGCTCAGGACGCCGTACGCCGGGCCTTGCAGGCGCACGCTGAGGACGGCGCACGCTGAGGACGGCGCGGGCGGGAGTTGCGCGCCGCTCATGCCCGCCGCTCAGCGATCGAGGAAGGCTACGGCCTGCTGCCAGCGCGCGGCCTCCCGCGGCAGACCGCGGCGCTCTGAGATGATCCGGCGCGCCTCCATCAGCCGACGCACGGACGCGGTCTGGAAGCCCACGTCCGGCATGAGCGGCAAGGCCTCGGCCAGGCTGCGCTCGAACGCGTCGCTGCCGGGGTCTGTCACCTGGGCCAGGGCCATCAGCAGCCAGCTCCGAGCTTCGAAGACACCCGTGCTGCCCGACCTGGCCCAGTGTTCGATGGCCAACTCATGGTCACCGCGCAGCATCGCCGTCTGGGCCAGGCGCGTGTACAGCGACGTGAACTCGTCAGCCAGCAGCTCGCGACAGGCGGCGTCGGCCTCGTCGGTCAGCTCGAGCGCCAGCAGCACGTCGACCTCGCGCAGACGCAAGCGGGCGTCGGAGGCCGGGTCGCGGCCCGCGAGCTCGGCGCGGCGGCGCCGGAGCTCTGCAAACAGGCGCTGCAACGGGATCTCCACGGCCCGCCGCCCATCCGCGCTGAGCCGCAGCGTGTGCCGGGAGGCGATCCACTGCGCTCGGCCCACGGCGCCCGGGTTGAGCACCACCGCCGTGATCAGGTGCTCTCGGGCGAGGGGCTCGTCGCCCCGGTGGGCCGCGAGCAGGGCCGCGTCCATGTGACGCTGCCAGGCCAGGGGGCCGTAGGGGTCGAGGGCCAGGGCGCGGGCGAGCAACGTGGGGACCGCCGGGTCGTCCAGGTCGACGCGCGCGCGCAGCAGCGCCACGACCCGCAGCACCTCGGCCAGATCGGGGGCCCGCCTGAGCGCCTGCTCCATGGCGGCGAGCTGCCCGGCCAGGTCGTCGCTGCGGGCGGCGATGGCCGCGCGCTGCCCCCACGGCCGCGGATCGAGGGGCAGCAGCCAGGCGCTCAGGTCGGAGAGCTGCCGCGCACGGGCCGGGACCTCCACGCTGTCGCTGCGGTGAGCGTCCCCGTTGCCGCCTGCAGCCCCCTCGCCGCCTGCCCCGCCGTAGCCGCCGGTAGCGCCCTCGCCACCTACAGCGCCGTAGCCGCCGGTAGCGCCCTCGCCGTCCGCGACGCCCCCTGCCGCGCTGCCGGTGCGGGCGGCGAGGGCCCGCTCGGTCTCAACCACCAGCAGCTCCTGAGCGCTCTGCCGCGCGCCGAACAGCGCCAGCAGAACGCCCCCGATCACCAGGGACCTGGCGCCGTGGGCAGGACGTGAGCTTTGGGCCGCGGTGTCCTCAGCGGCGGCACGCAGGGCGGGCTGCGCTTCGCCAGGGCGGCGCGCGGCCTCCGACAATCCCAAGAGCACCAGCACACCGCAGGGGTAGAGCGTGCGGACCGCGCCGCCCATGTCCACGCCGTTGGCGATCCAGTGCAGCCCGGCCGCAAGCAGCACGGCGTCCGCCAGGAGCTCGGGGCGGGAGCTGCGCCGCAGGCTGGCCGCCAGCAGCAGCGCCAGGCCCAGCAGCCCGGGCAGGCCCAGGTCGGCTCCCACGGCCAAGACCACGTTGTGGGGGTGGTCATCCTTGGGCAGGCCGTCATAGCGGCCCGACTGGGCCACCGCGCCTTGCAGGTACGTGGTGCGTGGTCCGTTGCCGGTCCAGGGGGCCGCCGCCATGGAGTCACGGCCGAGCTGCCACATGGAGGAGCGGAACGAGACCGCCTTGCTGACCGTGCTGGCGGAGCGTCGCGTGATGCTGCCATCGGTGAGGCCCGTGGAGGGCAGCAGCAGGGCGGCGATCGCCACGACTGCCAACGCGGCGGGGATGAATCGCGCCAGGGGCCAGCGCGCGCGCAGGGCCGCCAGCAGCGCCAGGCCCCCCAGGGCCACCAGCGCGCCGGTCTTGGACTGCATGGCTGCCAGCGCCAGGGTGATCGGCAGCAGCAGCAGCAGCGTCAGCCCGCGGCGCTCGCGGGCGCTCGCCAGGGCTGCGCCGATCAGCAGCGCCATCATGATCGACGGGGCCGCCAGGTTGGGGTGCAGCCCCATGGGTCGCATGCGCGTGGCGGCCGCCTCGAGCGGCGTCAGACCCAGGCTGTGCATGAGCACCAGGTAGTCGCCCAGGGAGGCCGTCGCCAGACAGGCTGTGGCGCCCAGCAGCAGCAGCGCCGCCTGCCGGGCGCGACACCCGGGGAACGCCGCCGGGAGCAGCAGCACCAGCGCAGCCGGCGGCAGCAGCGTGAGGGCCCATTGGATCGCGCCCAATGGATTGTTGCTGTGCAGGCAGGCGGGCAACGCCAGCAGCAGCGCCGCGCCGGTGGCCAGGGCTCCGAAGGAGGGACGGATCCACGGCGCCGCCGCCACCAGGGCGGTGCCAGCCAGGGGCGCCAGGGCGCCTGCGCTCCCGGGCAGCGCGCCCATGCCGAAGGGCGTGGCGGCCAGCAGCAGCGCGGTCAGGCAGCGTGCGATCTGGCCGCGGTCGCGGCGGCTGAGCACCCAGCCCGCGCTGGCCAGGCCGGTCAACAGCCACGCCACGGCCAGCCAGGCGGGGCGCCCGAAGCTGGACACGCCCGCGGGTTGCCACAGGGCCAGAGCGCCGTCGGTCGTGGCCAGCAGGGCGGCGAGGGCGCCGAACAGGCGCAACGCCGCCCCGGCCGGAGTCACGGGGAGGCCCCGCCGTCCTCCTCGGGCCGGGGGTCCAGCTCGATGTCACCAGGTTGCAGCGGCACGCCGTACTCGAAGTCGGGTCTCGACGCCCGGAACGGGTGCCCGAAGAAGTCCACCTGGTCGGGCAGCAGGCGCGAGATCTCACCCATGCCGATGAAGGCGGCGCCGACGTCATGGCGGTCGCCCGGGTCCAGGCGCCCGGTCAGGTCGGAGAGCATGCCCACGATCTCCCAGCGCTCGCCGCGCCTGACGTAGAGCCCCGAGCCAGCCCAGCGCGACACGAGCGCCGCGGCGTCACCTGAGGGCGGCACGAGGAACGTGCCGTACTTGAAGTCGTACCAGCGATCCACCTCGACCATGACGGGCTCGTCTTGCGCGCTGCGCTGCGCCAGGTAGAGGATCTCCTCGGACGACGGCAGGGCCGTGGCGAAGCGGCCCTCCATCAGGCGTGACGTGATCGGCTGGATCACCGCCAGATCGTCGTTGCGGCGATCGAGTCGCCCCCAGTCGCGCACCAGCGAGTTGCCCACCGGGAAGTGCAGCTCGAACAGGTCGCCTACCTGCCACTCGGGCTGCACCAGCACCAGCACGCCCTCCTCCGTGGAGAGCCCCAGCACGGGGTCGTCGGTGTGGCCCTTGGGCCAGATACGCGTGAGGTGGCTGGGGGGCGGCGACGCGCAGGCGGTCAGCAGGGCGACCGCGAGCACAAACAGAGTGCGCTGAATTCGGGAGCGGGTCACGTCAGATCCTCGTTCAGTCGCCAGCCTGCGCCAGGTCGTCCGCGAAGAGCGGCACGTCCTTGAGCTGAACCCAGCCGATGTCCCAGGGTTCCGTGCCCTGGGTCAGTTCGCCGGTGGTCTCGTCGGCCCAGCGGTAGGCCTGGAAGACCCAGTCGTCACCGTCGTAGAGGCCCTCGGCGAGCAGCTCGCGCAGCTCCTCGGTGGACATCTCGGGCGTCTGCTCGGGCTCCTCCTCGTTGTCGAAGTGGAACGGCTGGACGATCCACTGCCGCAGGTCGAGGGTGGCCAGGCGCTGCTCCATCTCGGCGCGCTCGCGGGCCCGCTCGCGGGCGGGTTCGATCAACGACATGAGCTCGTCGTAGAGCGTTGTGACCCGGTAGCTGCGCGGCGCCAGGGCCTTGGCGGTCTCGGCCAGGGCGTAGGCTTGATCGAGGTCCTGGGCCGGGCTGTTCATGATCAGCGCGCCGGCGCCCTCCATGTAGTTGAGCGGGTCGATGGGGTCGAGTTCGATGGCGCGTTGGCACATCAACCAGGCCTTGACCGGGTCGGGTGTGATGATGATGGAGCGTGAAGACGAACTCTCATCCATGCCGCCCTTGCGCAGCATCTCGGCGTACTCGCGGTAGGCCTTGGCGTTCTCGATGCCGGCCTGCACGGCCTTGTCGTAGAACTCCATGGCAAAGACCACGTGCTGATCATTCTCGAGCGGTTCGCCGTTCTTGAACAGGCGCGCCGCAAAGTAGTAGGCGTTGGGAGAGAGCTCGCCGTAGGCCTGGGCGATGAACAGCCGCCACTCGTCCTCGAGATCCTCGACCGACTTGCCCATGCGGCTCTCGAAGGCCTCGATCACGCTCTCTTCGGAGGGCGCGGTGAAGGCGCCCTTCTGCCAGGTGAGGATTGACGTCTCGACGCCTGGGTTGTCGGGCAGGTTCTTGAAGAAGCCGCGGAATGACTTGGCGTACTTGGGCGTCTCCATCAGGAAGTGCACGAATGACCAGCCGTAGCTGTAGTGCCGCGCGGTGTAGCCGCCGCCGCGCGGGGCCAGCATGACGTCGCGGATGCGCAGGGCCTGGCCCGTGGCGTCGTCGTGCCGCATGGCCGCGATGCGCCCGTACTGCAGGCCGCCGATCTCGAACTCGCTCTGCTCGTTGATCTTGGCCGAACCGTAGTACTCGGCCATGCCCTCGTTCATCCAGGGCGGGTACAGGTAGCCCGTGTCGATCAGGTGCGTGAGCAGGTGGTTGCCCTCGTGGAACATGACCGCTTGGGCGTAGGCGCGGTCGTCGAACATGTCGAACAGGTGCAGCTCGCCGGTGGTGGGCTGGAAGTAGCCCAGCACGCCGCGGCGCATGCCCGTGATGGCGTGGAAGTCGGCCGCGTTGCGATACATGAAGAACTTCATGCGCCGCTTGGCGTCCTTGGCCTTCAGCTTGATGTGCCAGAAATCCGTGAAGTACTTGTAGTACGCCTCCATCATGTCGGCGTACTCGTCCAGCACCTCCTGCGTGCAGTTGGACGCGATGTCGAAGTGGCGCGTGTTGAGCTGCTTGTGGTTCTTCCACTTCTGCTCTTCACGGGCCTGCTTGATGGCGCCCTCGTCGGCGTCGCGGCGCTTCTGCAACTGCTGCTCGCGTCGCGTGCGGCTCATCCAGGAGCCCTCGAACAGGACCTTGCCCTGCCTGAGGTACTTCTCCTCCTTCTTGTTCTTGGGCACGTAGTCATCCAGGTCCTCCACGAAGGTCTTGTCGACCATGGAGAGCGGGATGGGCACATCCGCGCCGGGCAGGCGCAGCATGATGAACCCGGAGTCCTCAGAGTCGATCAGCTTGCCCTCGATGGCGCGGCCATCTTTCAGCAGCACGCGGTCGAACGCGGCGGCGGGGGCGGACAAGAAGGCCAGGACGGCCAGCAGCAACGCGATAGGTCGCACTACAACTTCTCCACGTACTCGAGGTAGGACTGATTGAACTTGTCCCAGTCATCCTGGGACCACTCGCTGAAGGTCTTCTCGTAGGCCAGCGCCTGGATCTCGTTGGTGTCGGCGCCGGCGTACCAGTCCTCGGGGTCCTGATCCAGTTCGGCGGAGGACCCGGGCTCCTTTTTCTCGGCCTGCTCCATGGCGCGGTCGCGGGCCTTGATGGCCACCTCATGCCGGGCCGCCACCAGGTTGAGCAGGTATTCCTCGAGGATCAGCTTCTCCTTGGGACGCAGCCGCTTGCTCTCGCGCAGCATGTGCACCACGCCCCAGCCCTGCGCATAGTGCACACCGGCGCGAGCGTAGTACTCGCCCTGGGTGTAGCGCATCAGGTCCTTGAGCGGCGTGGCGCACCCGGAGTTCTCGGTGCTGCCCTCGCCCAGCAGGCGGCAGGCTTCTTTGACCGTGCCCTTGCGCCCAATGCCGCCAGGAGCGTCGCCGAAGCCCTTGATGCGGTACGACTTGGTCATGCGCGCGCCGGCGAAGTAATCACCCGTGCCTTCGTTGTACCAGGAGTGCGGCGCGAGCTCGCCGTAGAAGTAGTAGATGTACTGGTGGAAGGCCTCGTGGTTGAGGATGGCCGCGGTGGTGTTGCGCGGCGGTCGGTCGAAGATCACCAGCTCCTTGTGGAACGAGCTCCAGTAGCCGCCCGTGCCCTTGCGCCCGCCGTAGCCGAGGTACTCGTCGAAGCTGGCGCAGACGCGCACGATGGACACCGCCGTGATGGGCTCGTCCGGCGGGTAGAGCTCCTCGTAGGTGTCGCGGATCTTCTCGATCTGCTTGCCCAGCTCCTTGACCCAGTTCTTGTCGGCGTTGAAGAGGAACAGGTAGCGGTCGGTGCGCAGCGACTCCCAGCCCGGGGGCAGCTTGTCGACCTGCGTCTGCAGGTAGCGCTCCTGCTCGCTCATCTGGTCGAGCTCGGCCTCGCGCTCGCTGGTGTCTTCCTTCTTGATGCGCTTGAACGACTTGGCCGCCTTGGAGAACTCCTTGGCGTACTTGTCGAAGCGTTCGCTGATGGCCAGGCCGTGGAACACGAAGATGCCCTCGTCCTGGGGCAGCACGGCCCAGAAGGCGGTCTGACCTCCGTTCTCGGGCCGGATGTGCTTCTCGAGGCAGTTGATCTTGGCGATGCGCAGCTTCTTCTGCTTGACCACCTTTGAGTAGCCGTAGGCCTCCTCGGCGCGCTCCCAGTGACGCTCGACCTCGGTCTCGGCGTCCGCGTCGTCACCCAGCGGGAAGTAGCGCAGCACGAAGGTGGGGCTGCTCTGGGCTCCGCTGCTGCTGTACTCGCGATGTTCCGACTGGTACTTGGCCACCGTGGTGCGCTCGGTGGGCTTGAGCGCGATGGCGCCGAAGTCCTTGGGCGGCTTGAACTGGAACCCCAGGCGCGTGTCCTTGTGCAGCTGCGCCGCGGCGGGCGCGGCCATCAACGAGCTGGCGACCACGAGGGCGATCAGGTGCAACGTGCGCATCATCGGGCTCCCCTGTGCGGCGTTGGTGTGGCAGGGTCGTGTTTGCACGGGCGGTGCCTCGGTTTCAGCGCGGCGACTCCAACATTCCGGCCGTCAGTGCGTACTATACGGCAATCGTTCCCGACCCCGTTTCCGGCGCGCAGGTGAAGGCCGGGATCGACGCGGCGCGGGCATCATCGAACGCTGTCCGCGTGAGCCACGCGCAGCGTTTCGCAAAAGGGAGGTCGTCGCCGTGTCGGGAGTCGTCAAGGTCGTCTTGGGTCTGGCCGTCGTGCTGGTTGTGGGGGTCGGAGCGTTGTTGCTGTTGGAGGATGAGGGCGCCGTGGGCCCCGCGTCGGGTGCGGTGGTGCTTGGGGACGCCGGCGCGGACGCCGGGCGCACCGAGTTGCCTGAGGTGGCTGACGGCGACAGGGCCGCCCTGACCGCCGATCACGCCGAACCCGCCGCGCTGGGGGGGGAGGCCGGAGGGCCGGAGCAGCTGCCGGACGCCGCGGCCGCGCTCGAGGCCGCTGAGCCCCTCGCGCTGCTGACAGGACGCGTCGTGGACGAGGCCGGGCGCCCTGTGGCCGAGGCCAAGGTGGTGTTCCACGGCGGGGGCGGGCTGCTGCTGGCTCGCCGGCTGGCGCCCGGGGGCGAGTTCCCCGACCGGCCGCAGACCGCCACCGACGACGACGGCCGCTTCGCGCTCGAGGTCGAGCTGCTCCCGGCCGATGACGAGGACGAGGACGCCCTGCCCGGCCTGTTGGGCGGCGGCGGGCACGGTCAGCTGGCCCTGGTGCACCAGGCCTTCCGCACCGGTATGCACGACTGCCCGCGGCTGGTGCAGGCTACGCTCGACATGGGCACGCTGGTGCTGGAGCCCGGCGCGCGGGTCTCCGGACGCGTGGTCGATGAGAACGGCCGGCCCATCGCCGACGCCGAGGTGAGCGGCCGCAACATCGCGGCTCAGTCCGGTGGTCTGTCCGGCGGCATCTTCAGTTTGATCGCGGGACGCGCCGCGGAGACCCACGGCGCGTCCATCAGCGGCCCCGACGGGCGCTTCGTGGTCACAGGCTTGGGGCCAGGGCCAGCCGAGATCAGCGCCAGCGCCGAAGGCCGTCAGCTGGGCCTGGTGGAGGACCTGGAGCTGGCGCCGCATCAGACCCACGACGTGGGCGACGTGGTGCTGGGAGCGGGCGCGGCCATCGCCGGCTGGGTCCTGGACGACGCCGGGCGCCCCGTGCTGGGCGCAAGGCTGCGCGTGAGCTCCATGATGCGCATCATGCTGAACTCCATGGACGACATGCCCCGGCGCCACATGGGGCAGGAGTTCCGCATGCGCGCGGAGAGCGACGTCGAGGGTCGCTTCGAGCTGAGCGGGCTGTCGCCCGGGCAGTACAGCGTGCACGTCGAGGCCGAGGGCTTCAGTCGCCTCGAGCAGCAGAACGTGTCCACCGGAACGGACGACCTGAGGCTGACGCTGCGCCCGCTGGGCGGCCTGTTGATCAGCGTGGCCGACGAGGCCAGCGGGGAGCCGCTCGACGGCGCCAGGCTGCACGCGACGCCCGGCCCCAGCGGGTCGTTCATGGGCATGCGCGGCGGTGATGCGCTGCCGGTGCTCACGGGCGCCGCGGCTCTGGCGGCGGCCGGGGCGGCCGCGGGCAACCTGCGCCCAGAGGGCCTGTACCTGGTGCAGGACGTGCCCCCCCAGGGCGCCGAGGTCGAGCTGAGCGCCGATGGCTTCGCCACCCTGAACCTGGACGCCACGCCGGTGGATCCGGGCGGCTTCGGGCGCGCGGTCGCACTGCTGCTGCCCGAGTCGGTCCTGGCCGGCGTGGTGCTCGACAGCGACGGCGAGGCGGTGCCTGACGCCAAGGTCAGCATCGCGCCCTGGACGGCCCCCGAGAGCCAGGGCGGCTTCGGCGGCGACGAGGTGGTCATCAGCCGCAAGCTGCGCCGCACGCTGGGTGGCGGCTCCAGCGCCGGCAACTGGCGTCGCGTGCGCAGCGACGACGAGGGACACTTCGTCATGCGCGGCGTGCCTGCCGGCTCCTGGGAGCTGAGCGCCAAGGCCGACGGCTTCTCGCCGTCCGAGGCGCTGGTGACCGAGCTGGCCGAGGGCGAGCGGCGCGAAGGCCTGACGCTGGTGACGCCGGTGGCCGGCGCCATCGCCGGGCGCGTGGTCGAGCGCGACGGAACGCCCGTGGCGGGCGCCGAGGTCCAGGTCAAGATCCTGGGCGAGCAGGGTGGCGCGGACGCGCTGATCGCGTCGGCCGTGCTGGGTTTCGATCCCTCCGGACGCAACGCCAGCACCGACGGCAAGGGCGAGTTCCTGGTGGGCGGCCTGCTGCCCGGCAGCTACGAGGTCAAGCTGGCCATGCGCCAGGGCCTCAGCATGGGCAACGCCATGATGATCGTCATGGGTGGCAGCGAAACCTCGAACGAGCCCGACGGCAGCGTGCGGGTCGACGTGCTCCCACGCGAGCAGGCCTGGGTCGAGCTGGTGCGCCCGCCGAGCGCGACGCTCAGCGGTCAGGTGCTGGCCGGCGGGCGCCCCGTGCCGGACCTGACGGTGTCGCTCAGTCCCGCCGGTTCGTTCTTGCCCTTCGGCGGCCAGCGCGCTCGGACCGATCGCTACGGCAACTACGAGTTCACCGGCGTGGAGCCGGGCGAGTTCGATCTGTCCGCGGTGGCGCCCGGCGCGGCGAGCCCGGTGGAGCACACGCTCAAGCTGGATGGCGGGCAGAACGCCACCCAGGACCTGGTCTTCAGCGGCGCCACCGTGACGGGTCGTGTCACGGACGCCGACAGCGGCCAAGGGGTGGGCGGCGTGACCATCAACATGATCCCGGTGAAGAGCGAGAGCTCCCCAGGCTTCAGCGGCACCAGCAGCATGGCGTTCTCGTTCGTGAGTGTCGGCCCCGGCGGCGGCAGCAGCGGCATGCAGATGGACATCGGCGGCGGCGCGCTCTCGCGCGTACGGACCGCGCCCGACGGTCGCTTCGAGGTGCGCTGGGTGCAGCCCGGCGAGTACACCCTGCAGGCCGAGGGCGGCGGCGTGGTCAGCACCGAGCACGGGCCGCTCGACATCAAGGACCGCACGCTGGTGGATGGCGTGGAGATCAAGGCTCCGCGCGGCGCCGTGCTGATGGGCATGTTGACCTCCGTGGAGACGGGCATGCCGCTGAGCGGAACGCCGATCTCGCTGGAGGCCGTAGGCGGCGGCGATCGCGAGATGACCGTGGCCGAAGAGGGTCGCTACCGCTTCGAGGGCCTGGCCGCCGGTGAGTACAGCGTGCAGGTCATGGGCAGCGGCTTCGGCGGCGCGCCCCTGGCCAGCGAGATCGTGAACCTCGCCGCGGGCGAGGAGCGTGTGCTCGATCTGTCGGCCGCGGGTGACAGCAGCGGCGGCGGCGGGCAGGGCATGACCATCAGCATCGGTGGCTGACGGCTGACGAAGGCGGAGCAAGACCTGAGGCCACGCAGCGCGGCTGGTAGCCCTGGAGCCTGAGGGCTGTCCGCGCCGAGAGCGGGCCGCGGGAGCGCCCGTCCGGTGCCTACGACTCTGCGGCGGCCTCGTCGTCCTGGAGCAGCTGCTGGAACTCCTCGCGCCCGGTCAGCACCAGGCAGCTGGCGCAGACCTCGGCGTATTCGCCGCTGAACATCTGCCGCCGGAACTCCTGGTAGGCCGCGCCGTTCCAGACCTCGTCGAAGGGCGTCTTCAGGACGTTGCCCATCTCCAGCTCGGCGGGGCCGCGGCAGCAGGGGAAGACCGCGCCGTCGGGCGTGATCTTCACGTAGTTCATGGCCATGGGGCAGAAGCGCGGGTGCATGCGCGCCAGGCTGTCCATGTGCAGCTCGCGCACCTGCGCCAGGGGGGACTTGGTCTGGGGGTCGGCCTCGCGGTTGACCAGCTCGGCGGCGTGAGGATGGTGCAGGTGCAGGCTCACGTTCATGCCGTGGGCGGCGGCGCGCTGCTTCACGGCTTCGACCATGGTGGCGTAGACCTCCTCGTCCACCACGCCCTCGAGCTTCAACTCGTCGTAACCGGTGGAGTTGGGCAGCAGCTCCTGCAGCGCCAGCTGGTTGCCCCCGAGGTCCGCCACCAGGTCGACCAGCTGGGGCAGCTGATGCCAGTTGGGCGCCATCACCACCGCGTTGAAGGCCACCTCGATCTTCATGGCCTGCGCCCGAGGCATGATGGCCCGGATGTTGGCGCAGACCTCGTCGAAGCTGGCGCCCACGCGCAGCGACTCGAAGGTGCTCGGATCGGGTGAGTCGATGCTGAACCAGATGCGGTGAGTCCAGGGCGCGATCCGGTCGAAGGTGTCCTCGTCCAGCAGGGTCGCGTTGCAGTAGAGCAGCAGCTGCACGTCGTGGCGCTCGCACTGGGCGCAGATCTCATCGAGATCGTTCATGAGCGGCTCGGAGGCGTCCGAGGGCGTCAGGTGCAGCGCGTAGGGCAGCACCTGCTCGAGCACTTCGCGCGCCTGGGGCAGGGGCATCTCCTTGGGGGGGATGCCGTCGGCCTGGTGGCACATGACGCACAGCAGATTGCAGGTGTTGTTGAAGCCGAACTCCACCTCGCTGGGCCGACTGACCCAGTGCAGACGCTCGGCGCCCAGGTCCTGGCTGAGCCGCAGCACGTTCTCGCTCTCGCGAGGGATCTTGGCGTGCTGTTGGGGGGTCTTGCTCATGGCGAGAAGGGCGCGCGGCGAGGAGGGGCCCCGAAGTCTAGCCCACCGCACGCTGGCAGGCGCAGCCAGGGCTGGATCCGTCTCTCGCCCTGCCTCGCGTGGGCGCGAGGGCTTCGGCGGGAGATGGGGCCGGAGCACCGCTGCCAGCAGCGGGGGCGTTCAGGGGGTGCCGGGTGCCGGGTGCCGGGTGCCGGGTGCCGGGTGCCGGGTGCCGGGCGGGCAGAGAAGCCCAGCAGGTCAGGAGCGCCGCGGCTCGCGGCCGCTCTTGGCGCCGGTGCCGCTCTGGCCACCCTTGTCGCTGCCTGCGCTCGGGGAGCTGGAGGCCGCCTTGCTGCCGGGCTTGCTCTTGTCGGCCTTGTCGCTCCCGGCGGGCGCTGGCTTGGTCTCGCCGCTCTTGGACTTGGACGTTGAGCTCCCGCCCTTGTCGCCTTCGTCGCTGGGCTTGCCCTTGCGCTTGTAGTCGGTCTCGTAGAACCCGCTGCCCTTGAACACCACGCCGATGCCCGTGCCGAAGAGCCGCTCCAGCGAGCGTCGCTTGCACTCGGGGCAGGTGCGCAGCAGCTTGTCGGAGATGCTCTGGAAGTGCTCGAAGGTGTGGCCGCAGCGCTTGCAGGCGTAGTCGTAGGTGGGCACGGCGCTCAGCTCTCCTTGTCGGCGTCCGGCTCAGGGGCGGCGTCCGCTTCGGGGGCGCGCGCCACGACCACTTCGGCCTCGCGCAGCAGGCGCTCGCGCAGGCGGTAGCCACGGCTGATCTCGGTCACGATGGTGCCGGGGGGGTGCTCGCCGGTGGGCTGCTCGACCAGCGCGCGATGGCACTCGGGGTCGAGTGGCGTACCGGGCTCACACGGCACGGGCTTCACGCCTTGCCGATCCAGCAGGCCCTGGAACTTCTGCTCGGTGTTGCGCAGGCCTTCGAGCAGTCCCGCGTCCGCGTCGTCGGGCGCCGCGGCCAGGGCGCGCTGCAGGTCATCGAGCAGCGAGACCACCTCGCGCAGCAGCGACGCGGCGCCGTAGGCGTGGGCCTCTTCGACGTCGCGGCGCGCACCGCGACGCACGTTCTCCAGCTCGGCGCGGGCGCGCAGCCAGCGGTCCTTGGCCTCGGCCAGCTCGGCCTCCACGTCGCGCGGCGCCTGGCGCTGGCCCGAGCTCTTGCTGGACGGTGTGGCGTCATCGTCCGGCGCGCCGCCCTGGGCGGGCCGGTCGGAGGACACGCCGTCCGTCCGTCCGTCTTCCGGGGCGTTGGTGTCAGCGGCACGCGCCTGGCGCTTGTCGTCGCCCTGGCGCGCGGCGCCTTCGGGCTCGTTGGGACGGGGATCGTCCTGGCGGTCGTCTCGGCTGGTCTTGGTGCTCATGGTCGGGTTTGCAGGCGGGGGCCGGCGCTCAATCGAACAGGTCCTTGACCTTGTCCAGGAACGACTTCTGGTGTGGTGTGGCCTGGTGCTCGCA
>Ga0164313_10000386_pt1 | contig 34712 bp, 25 predicted proteins | sample GuaBasSedimGuay4_FD_113735 | JGI IMG/M metagenome (GOLD analysis project Ga0164313, IMG submission 113735) | Subseafloor sediment microbial communities from Guaymas Basin, Gulf of California, Mexico - Guay4, Core 4569-4, 0-3 cm | ecosystem: Environmental > Aquatic > Marine > Hydrothermal vents...
CCAGGGGCGAGCGCTTGGATCGGGCCATGCCGGAGGACTCCAGAGAGCGAGGGACAGCGCTCACCTTGGTCGTGGCGGCGGCCCGGGTCAACGGCGGGCCACGGGCGGGTCACCACGGGGGGCCGGACAGACGGCTATGCTCGCGTGCATGTCCACTCCGCTCCCCGCCTCGCCGCGCGCCGCTGCGACCTCGCCTGCCCCGCGGGCAGGTCTCGCCGCCCCGCTGGCTGCGCGTCCATCGGCGCCATCGATGGCGCGTCCTGCGAGGCGGGCGGCGGCGCGATCGACGGCGCGGATCTGCGCCTGCCTGCTGGCCATGGGTCTGGGGGCCTGCGGCGCCAGCCTCGGATCGATCGAGGCGACGACGCCCACTCCCCGCCTGCGGCCGGTTCAGGACGCAGCGCTGTTCAGCGGCGACACGGTCGTGAGCGCGGCGCTGCTGTGCGACGTCGCCGCGCTGCAGCCGGGGCAGTCCGCCACGCTCGGCGTGCGCCTGTCCATGACGCCGGGCTGGCACACCTATGGCCACGCCGCCAATGACACGGGCTTCGAGCCGCAGCTCAAGCTGAGTCTGCCCGAGGGCATCACGGTGGGCGACATCGCCTGGCCCACGCCCGAACGACACCTCGCCCCCGGCGACCTGCTCGACCACGTCTACCACGGCGACGTCACGCTGCTACTGCCGCTGCAGGTGGCCCCGGACGTGGAGCCCGGCGAGGTCACGCTCAGCGTGCAGCTGGAGTGGCTGGTGTGCGACGACATCTGCCTCATGGGCAGCGGCAGCGCCTCGCTCAGCCTGCCGGTGCGGGCCGCCCCGGCCGCCGGGCCACCCGCCGCCGCGACGCGCGACTCGGCGACGCGCGGCACAGCGTCACCCGATCCAGCGCTGCCCGACGCCACGGCATCCAGCGCACCGACGCCCGGCCCCGGCGCGGCGGCCATCGCGGCCAGCCGCGCGCGACTGGCCATGCCGGCGCCCGCGCAGCTGGAGCTGCAGCTCGACGCCACCCGCGCCCGCATCCACCTGCCCGGCGCGCAGCGGCTCACGTTCATCCCTGATCCCGACTGCCTGCCCCTGGCCGAGCTGATCGAGGACGGCGTGGCGGACGGGGAGACGCTGGTGCTGCGTCGCGCCGCGCGAGGCCCAGGCGGCGCACGCCTGCTCGGGACACTCGTGGTGGGCCCGAGTGGCCACGGCCCCCTGCGCGCCCATCGCATCGCCTACCCGCCCGCCCCCACCGGAGACTGAGCATGACCCTGCCACGCAGCCTGAGCCTCGCCCTCGCCACCCTCGCCCTGAGCGCCTGCGGCTACGTCACCGAGGAGGAGACCCGCCCCCTCGTGCCCCCCGCCACCGGGGCCGGCGAGAGCAGCGCCGCCGCGCCGGCAGCCGACGCGGCCACCAGCGATGCGCCCGCGGCGCCCGGCTTCTCGTTGCCCGGCAGCGACGGCTCCACGCACACGCTGGAGCAGGCCATGGATGCTGACAAGATCGTGGTGCTGGAGTGGTTCAATCCCGAGTGCCCGGTGGTGCAGAGCTACCACAACCCCGGCAAGATGCTGGCGACCTACGAGGCCGTGGCCGGAGACGACCTGGTCTGGCTGGCCATCAACTCCGGTGGCTCCGGCCGCCAGGGCCACGGCGAGCAGAAGAACCAGGACGCGATCGCGCGTTGGAGCCTGCCCTACCCTGTGCTCTTTGACGAGAGCGGCGACGTCGGGCACGCCTACGGTGCCAGGACCACGCCCCACATCTTCGTGCTGCGCGACGGACGTATCGTCTACCAGGGCGCCATTGACGACAGCAAGTCGGGGCGCGAGGGCGTGAACTTCGTGCAGGCGAGCGTGGCCTCGCTGCGCGCCGGCGAAGCGCCGAAGATCGAGATCACCAAGCCCTTCGGCTGCAGCGTCAAGTACAGCGACTGACGCGCGGCGGCGCTGGACAAGCCGGCGCAAGCGAGCGCCGCGCCAGCCCACAGTCAGCGACTGCCAACGAACCTCGTCTCGCCGCCGGGACGCGGCGCGTGAGGCGCGCGGCCCTCAGTGCCGGAAGTGGCGCGCGCCGGTGTGCATCAGCGCCAGTCCGTGCTCGTCGGCGGCCGCCACCGAGTCCTTGTCGCGGATGGAGCCGCCCGGCTGCACCACCGCCGTGACGCCCAGCCGCTGGGCCTCGTCGATCGAATCGCGAAAGGGGAAGAAGGCGTCGGACGCCAGCACGGCGCCGCGCGCGCGCTGCCCCGCCTTGTGCCCGGCCATGAAGACCGAGTCGACGCGGCTCATCTGACCCGCGCCCACGCCCACGACGGCGCCGGCCTTCACCAGCACGATGGCGTTGGACTTGACGTGCTTGCACACGCGCCAGGCAAACTCCAGATCGGCCTGCTCGGCGTCCGACGGCACGCGCGCTGACACGACCTCGCGCTGCTCGTGCTCGTAGCCCAGGTCACGCTGCTGCACCAGCAGACCGCCGGTGACCTTGCGCACGGCCAGCTCGCTGCCGTCCCGCGCGCCCAGCTCGCCCACGGCCAGCAGGCGCACGTTCTTGCCCCACTTGGCGCCCGTGGTGAGCGCCTCCACCGCGCCGTCCTCGAAGGCCGGCGCGATGACCAGCTCGAGGAAGTGCTCGGGCACCGCGATGCGCTCGGCCAGCGCCCGGCTGAGCGGCCGGTTGCTGGCCACGATGCCGCCGAAGGCAGACTGCGGGTCGCCGCTCCAGGCGCGGTCGAAGGCCTGATCGAGGTCCTCGCCCACGCCGCAGCCGCAGGGGTTGGTGTGCTTGATGACCGCCACCGCCGGCTGATCGAACTCCTTGACCAGCTCGAGCGCCGCGTCGGCGTCCATGATGTTGTTGTACGAGAGCGCCTTGCCCGCCAGCTTGGTGGCGCGGGCCACGCAGGCCTCGGTGACCCCGGCGCGACGGTGAAAGCGCGCCTGCTGGTTGGGGTTCTCGCCGTAGCGCAGCGCCTCGCCGGGTCCGCCCTCGAGCGTGAAGGGCTCGGCCCAGGGGCCGCCCGCGTGCGCAGCGAACCAGCCCGCGATGGCGGCGTCGTAGGCCGCGGTGGTGGCGTAGGCTTTGGCGGCCAGCTGCTGCCGCAGAGCCAACGCCTGCCCGGGGTCGTGCTCCTCGGCGCTCAGCGCCGCCAGGGCGGGCGCGTAGTCGGCGGGGTCGGTCAGCACCCACACCGAGCGGTGGTTCTTGGCGGCCGAGCGGATCATGGAGGGACCGCCGATGTCGATCTTCTCGATGGCGTCCTCGGGGCTCACCCCCGGCTTGGCCACGGTCTCGCGGAAGGCGTAGAGGTTGACCGCCACCACGTCGATGGGCGACATGCCGTGGGCCGCCATGGCCTGCTGATGCGCCTCGTCGTCGCGCACGCCCAGCAGGCCGCCATGCACCACCGGGTGCAGCGTCTTGACGCGCCCGTCCATCATCTCGGGGAAGCCGGTCAGCTCGGAGATGTCGGTCACGGGCACGCCCGCCTCGCGCAGCACACGCGCGGTGCCCCCGGTGGAGACGACCTGAAAGTCACGCTCGGCCAGGGCGGCGCCCAGCTCCTTGATGCCGGTCTTGTCCGTCACGGACAGCAGGGCCACTCGTCGCACGGCGCTCATCTCCTGATCTCGGTTCCTGAGAGGTGTGTCATGTTCCGTTGTGCGCCCGTGCCTGCGTGCGGCGACGCGGGCACGGGCGCGCCAGGCGTGGCCACGTGGCGACGCCGGGCTCGGGAGCTCCGTCAGCGCGTGCGGCTGCGCAGATAGGTCTCAATGAAGCCCTGGATGTCTCCGTCCAGCACCGCGCCGGTGTTGCCGATCTCCATGTTGGTGCGGTGGTCCTTCACCATCTGGTATGGCGCCAGGACGTAGCTGCGGATCTGATGCCCCCAGCCGATGTCGCCCTTGTCGCCCGACAGCCCGGCCAGCTCGGCCTCGCGCTCGGCCTCCGCCACGGCGGCCAGCTTGGCCTTCAGCATCTTGAGCGAAGTGTTCTTGTTCTTGTACTGGCTGCGCTCGCTCTGACAGGCCACCACGATGCCCGTGGGCAGGTGCGTGAGCCGCACGGCCGAGTCGGTCTTGTTGACGTGCTGGCCGCCGGCGCCGCCCGCGCGAAACGTGTCGATCTTGAGGTCCTCGGTGCGGATCTCCATGGCCGTGGCGTCGTCCAGCACGGGCGTCACCTCGAGCGCCGCGAAGGACGTCTGGCGCCGGGATTGGCTGTCGAAGGGCGAGATGCGCACCAGCCGGTGCACGCCCGACTCGGCCTTGAGGTAGCCGTAGGCAAACGAGCCCTTGACCAGCAACGTGACCCACTTGACCCCGGCCTCCTCGCCCGCGAGCCGATCGGCCAGCTCCACCTCGAAGCCGCCGCGCTCGGCCCAGCGCACGTACATGCGCTGCAGCATCTCGGCCCAATCGCAGGACTCGGTGCCGCCGGCGCCGGCCTGGATATTGACCCAGCAATCGCAGCTGTCGTACTCGCCGCTGAGCATGACCCGGAACTCGAGCTTGCCCATGGAGGCATCCACGGCCTGCACCAGCGTGTCGAGCTCGCCCCGGCCCTCCTCGCTGTCTTCGTCGGCCACCAGCTCGGCCATCAGATTCAGCTCGTCGAGCTGCTCGCCCACCCCCAGCACGGGGTCCAGCGCCCCGCGCACCTGCTTGAGCTCGCCCACCGTGACCTGGGCCGCCTCCTGGTCGTTCCAGAAGCCATCCTGGGACATGACCTGCTCGAGCTCCAAACGCCTCTCCGTCAGCTTGGAGACGTCAAAGAGAATCCCCGATCTGGTTCAGGCGGCGGCGAATGTCCGTGGAGCGGGTTCTGGCGTCGTCCGGTGACATCTTGGGCCCTGGGCTCGGGAAAGGAGCGCGCAGTCTACTCCTCTGGACAGCCCGACGGCGAGGGCGGCGCCAGGGACGACGGCGTGCGCTGCGGGGCCGACATCGGCGGGCGGCGCGAGGGGCTCTGCCCTCGGCGCTGCGTGTCGCTCCCGCGCGTCTCCCGCGCAGGAGTAAAGTGCGACTGGACCACCGACACAGCGGGGAATCCTGGTTGTAGATCGGGTTGGTGATCCAGCCGCACGACAGGAGAGAGCGTCGCTGGGACGTGACTCCCAGCGGCCCTTCTTGTCGGCCCATGAGCGCTTCGGTCTTGAGGCCGGGTGGGCGCCGTTCTGAACACCGCGACGCGCGCCCGGCGTCTCAGCCCGCCGCCGCGGCCAGCACGGCGTCCACGATCTGGGGGACCTCGGCCAGCGCGCCGCTGCCCTCCTCGCCGCAGGCCAGCCGCTTGGCGACGGGCGGGATCACGCGGCAGCGCCCGGTCCCCAGCAGCACCTCGACGTTGGACTGCACCAGCGGGTTCTCCCACATGACCGTGTTCATGGCGGGCGCCAGGATCACGGGCAGCTCGGGCCGAGCAGCGAGCCAGATGGTCGAGAGCAGGTCGTCCGCCAGGCCGTGGGCAAAGCGCCCCAGGGTGTTGGCGGTGGCCGGCGCCACGCACAGCACGTCGGGCCAGCGCGCCAGACGGATGTGCTCGATCGAGGGGTCGTCGACATCGAACAGGCCGGTGGCCACGGGCCGTTCGCTGAGCACCTCGAAGGTGAGCGGCGTCACGAAGCGCTGCGCCGCGGCGGTCATCACCACCGTCACCTCGGCATCGCGATCACGCAGGCGGCGCACCAGCTCCGCCGCCTTGTAGGCCGCGATGCCGCCGGTCACTCCCAGCAGGACCCTGGTCATGGCGCAGCCAGCCTGCGCGCGCCGCAGACCGCGTCCACCAGCGCCCGCGCCAGGGCCGCCTTGCCGCCGCCCACGTGGCGCACGTCATCGGCCGTCACCAGCAGCGCCTCGTGGTCCTGGTCGCCCGTGTGGCGCGCGTCGTTGGCCACCACCAGATCGAGCTGGGCGCGCTCGGCGAGCCCCCGCGCCAGGCTCACTCGCTGCGCGCGGTCCCGCCCCGAGGTCAGCTTGAAACCCACCAGGAACGCGGCCGGCGCGTGCGCCCGCAGACGGTCGATGAGCTTGGGCGCGCGCGTCAGACGCAGCACCAGCTCGTCCGCGTCGGACGACAGCTTGCCGGGCGCGCGCACGGGCAGGTAATCCGAAACGGCCGCCGCGTGCAGCACCACCTCGGCATCAGGCAGCTGACGCTGCATCAGCGTCCAGAGTTCAGAGGACGCTCCGAAGACGTGTCGCTCCACGCCAGGCTGGCTGGGCCGGGCCGCGCCCTGCGCGTGCAACAGCACGACCGGGTGGCCCGCATCTACGAAGGCGTCCGCGAGCTGCGCACCGAGACGTCCGGTGGATGTGTTGGCCAGGACGCGCACGTCGTCAACGGGTTCCCGCGTTCCTCCCGCGGTGAGCAGCACGCGCATGAGTGGCGCTCCGCTACTGCGAGGAGGCGGCGTTGCCCGGCACAGGCGACGTCACCAGCAGGTTGTCCATGCGCCAGGTGCCGCCGCTGCTGAGACCAGGGCGCGTCACGCCCACGCCGCCCACGGAGAGCGGACCGACGCTGGAGAGCACGCCCGAGCGCACCACCGTCCCGTTCGGCGTCCTGAGCGAGAGCATCCAGGTGTTCATCCCGAGCAGGCCCTGGCGCAGCATCAGGTCAGCGTGCAACGCGTACTCGCTGGAGCCTGGCGCACCCGTCAACTCGATCACGCTGGAAGCGCCAACTCTGAGCCGGCCTTGATCGTCGAAGACCAGATCGATCATGCCGCCGCCGTCATCGTCCGACACGAACACGACCAAGCCGCTGGGACCGTTGAGCATGCCCAGGTCGAAGGAGACATTGATCTGCCCCGCGACGGCGGGCTGATCCAGGTGCGCCATCATCTGCGCAGGCAGCGCCTGGGCGTTCTCTTTGATGATCAACACCCCGTCCGTACCGGAGAGGTCGAGGTCGAACACCCCCGGCACCCCGCTGAACTCGACCCCACCTCCGAGCACCAGGATCGAACCGGGTCCACTGCCTCCCGCACTGTGAGGCACGTACGCGTTGAAGGCCGAATAGAAGTGAACGATGTCACGTAGCCACATCGAACTGGCCGGCAGGCCCAACAGGACCAGCGCCAGAGCGGACAGCAGCATGCGGCGAGCGACCGGCAATCTTGACATCGAGCGGAGCAACAGGCGGGAGAGGTGCAGGGGCGTGCCGTCAGCGGCACACCAGAGAGCGGAGTATAACCCGGCGTCGGCAGTTGGGCCGATCGGGCTTCAGATGCCCAGGCGCTCGAGCATCTTGTAGAGCGTGCGCGCCGTGACGCCGAGCGCCCGGGCCGCCGCGGCCTTGTTGCCCCCCGCCGCCTGCATGGCGGACTGCACCGCCAGGCGTTCAAAGGCCTCCATGCGCGCCTTGAGTGGCCCCGCCCCCGAGCCTCCCTGTGTCGCGCCAGCAGCGACATGCGGGCCAGGCAGTGCTGCCTCCCGGCCCGGTCCCAGCAGCCGGCTGACCAGCTCAGGCGTGAGCCGTCCGCCGTCGCGATCGAACAGCACCAGATTCATGACGAAGTTCTCGAACTCACGCACGTTGCCGGGCCACGGGCGAGCCTCCAGCAGCGCCAGCGCCTCGGGATCCACGCTGCGAGGGCTGCCGCCGTGCTGCTCCAGGAAGTGCGGCAGCAGCAGCGCCAGGTCTTCGCTGCGCTCGCGCAGCGCGGGCAGCTCCACCCGCGCCACCACCAGCCGATAGTAGAGGTCCTCACGGAAGCTGCCCTCCTTGACCCGCTGCTCGAGCCGGCGATGGGTGGCGCACAGGATGCGCACGTCCACCTTGACCAGCTCGCGCCCACCCACCGGCAGGAACTCGCCCTGCTGCAACACGCGCAGCAGACGCTGCTGCACGCCCAGGCTCATGTCGCCGATCTCGTCCAGGAACAGCGTGCCCTCGTGGGCCTGGGCAAACAGCCCCTTGCGATCGCGGTCGGCGCCCGAGAAGGCGCCCTTCATGGAGCCGAACAGCTCGCTCTCGATCAGCGGCTCGGCGATGGCCGCGCAGTTGATGGTCAGGAAGTTCTTGTCGTGCCGCGGCCCGTTGAAGTGGATGGCCCGCGCCAGCAGCTCCTTGCCGGTGCCGCTCTCGCCCAGGATCATCACCGGAAAGTGCGTGTCGGTGATGCGATCGAGCAGGTCGAAGACCTGGTGCATGGCCGGGCTGCGCGTGACGATGTTGGAGTAGTCGTAACGCAGCTCCAGCGCGCGCTGCGTGGCGTCCAGCGATTCGCGCGCCAGCTCCAGCTCGGCCTCACGCTTTTGCAGACGCTGCTGCAAGGCGTCGTTCAAGCGCGCCACCTCGGCCCGCCGCGCCTCCAGCTCTGCGTTGGACCGCTGCAGGCCCTGCTGCAGGCGCGCGTTCTCCAGGGCGATGGCGGCCTGCTCGGCCAGACGCGAGACCGTCTCCTGGTGCCCCTCCGAAAAGCGCGACACCACCTGCGGATGGTCGAGGTAGACCGCGCCGTGCACGCGCCCGCGCCAGGCGATGGGCACGCACAGGATCGACAGCAGCTTGAGCTCGCTGATGCTGGCCGCGCTGGTGAGCCGCGGGTCGTCCACGGCATTGGCCGTCAGCAGCGGCACGCCGCTGCGCACCACGTCCCGGGCCACCGAGTGGCTCACCTCGAACTCGGGATTGGCGATGGTGCCCTCGTCGATGTTGCGCGCCGCCCGAAACTCCTCGGCCTTGCCGTCGAAGAGGATCAGGAAGCCGCGCGCGGCCCCGGTCAGCTCGATGGCCGCGTCGATGATCAGGTCCAGCAGCTGCTGTGTGTCGCGCTCCGCAGACAGGCGCTTGGTGATCTCCGCCAGGCGCTCCAGATCGCGCATGCGCCCGGCCAACGAGCTGAGTCCGGCGGCGTCGGCGTTGCGGTCCATGGCGTCCAGGCGAGAGGCGAGCGCGTCGAACCGCTGCGTCCCGGCCTGCGGGCTGTGCACCTGGGCCAGCGCCCGCGCGCGGTCGAGATCGCGGCTCACATCCGAGAGTAGCGCGCCCACGCGCCCCACGTCCGGTTCGTCCTGGCCGAGCTGCTGCTGCAGGCTGTCCAGATCGAACTCCAGCCGAGCGGCCAGCAGCGACAGCTCCAGCCGCTCATCGGGCGAGTCCGCCAGGATGCTGGCCGCGCGATCCAGGTCGGCGTGGGCCGAATCGAGGCGCTCGGCCAGGCCGTGCAGCGAGGCCCGCGCCACCAGGGCCTCGGCCGTCCAGGGGCCCGCCTCGCCCGCGTCAGGGTCGAAGTCCGACAGGTCATCGCCGCCGGCCTGTGCCAGCAGCGCCCGGGCTCGCAGGGCCTGCGGCGCGAGGTCATGATCCTGTGCCCGCTGCAGCGCGGCCGCGCTCGCGCGCAGGGCTTCGTCCAGGCGCTCGTCGTGCAGCGCCAAGCGAGCGGCCAACAGCTCCGCCGCCACCTGCCACTGTGGGGCTTCGAGGCCCGACAGGTCGGCCGCGGCCGCGGCCAGATCCTCGCGCGCGGCCTGCGCCTCTCCACGAAACAGGCGCACAGGGGCGCGCGTCAGACGCACCGCCGCGCGCCCGCGCGCGTCGCCCAGACCGTCGCGCAGGGCCAGGCTGTCCTCCCAGCTCTGCGCGGCCTCGTCGTAGCGCCCCTCGGCCGCCAGGGCCTCGCCCAGGTTGTTGAGCACCATGGCTTCGCTGGCGGGGTTTCCCAGCTCGCGGGCCAGCTCGAGCGCGCGCCGCAGGTGCCGCCGCGCGCGATCGGTGCGACCCAGCGTGAGCCAGCCCGCGCCCATGCTGTTGAGCACGGTCGTGAGTCCGATGCGGTTGCCCGTCTCTTCGCACAGCTGCGCGGCCTCGCTCTGGATGGCCAACCCGCGCCGACTGTCGCCGCGGTCACGGATGACGCGGCCGATGTTGTAGAGCGGGCTCCACACCAGCGCGTCGTGACCGAGTTGACGCGCCATGAGCTGCGCGCGCTCAAAGAAGCGGATGGCGCGGTCGAAGCGGCCCAGCTCGCGCTCCAGCAGGCCCAGGCGCTCGAGCAGAGTCATGGTGCGACGGTGAGGCGCCTCGCCCTGGCGGCGCAGGGCCTCGCGCAGGTCGAGCAGGGCCGCCTCGTTGCGGCCCAGGGCGTGCAGCACGCCGCCGCGCACCTGCAGACCGAGCACGGCGTCGTCACCCGTGAGCTGATCGGGATCGAGCGCAGCCAACGCGTCCTGGGCCTCGGCGAAGCGCCCGCGCAGGGCCAACGAGCGCCCGCGCCGCATGGCCAGCGACGGGTCGGAAGGAAGCTCGGCCTCGGCCTGGATGAGCGCCTCGGCGGCCGGCTCGTGCTGCCCCCCTCGCAGCAGCACGTCGATCAGCTCGAGCTGCATGCTGCGACGCAGCGGGCCGCGCTCCGGGCAGCCCCCGAGCGCCCGCCGCAGCAGGGCTCCCGACAGCTCCAGCCGACCCACGCGACGCAGGACACCTGCGCAGGTCAGGGCCAGGGCGCTCAGCGCCGGCTGATCGGGGCCGTCGCTGTCGGTTCCCAGCAGCTGCGCGACCTGCGCCGCCAGCACCTCGTCGGGAGGCGGCTCGCCCGATCCGGCCAGCCGCAGGGCCAGGGCGCCACGCAGCTGGCCGGGCACCTGAGCGAGGTCTGCACGCCCGCGCCTCAGGCGCTCGTCGGCGGGACGGTAGAGCGCGCCCTGGCCGCCCTCGTCGCGCCGTAGCAGCCCCAGCCCGACGAGCTCATCGAGCGCGGCAGCGGCCTGCTCGCCAGCCAGCACCTGCAGCTCAGCGGCCCCGAGCGCCGGCGCTGACAGGCAGATCAGGTCTAGCGCCAAGGCGGCCGGCGCCGGCAGCGCGGGCAGCGGCAGCGCGGTCGCGAGAGGCCAGCTCGCTGGCAGGACCGTCTCATCGATCTGATGGCCCAGCGGGCCAGGCCGGACCACGCCCAGGCGCGACAGCTCGGCCGTGGCCTCGTCCAGCTCGCGCCAGCTGGCCGGCGGCGTCGACTGCAACCGCTCTTGCAGCTCAGGGGCCGCGCCCAGCCAGGCCTGCAACACCCGCAGCGAGCCTGACGCCCCGGGCGGCGCGGGGTCCACCAGCGTGGCCCCTTGCACACCCTCCAGCTGCTGCAGCAGCCGCTGCCGCTCGGCCCGCAGCTGCGGCTCAGCGCCGTCGCTTGAGCACAGCACCAGCTGCATCGGCATGCGCTCGGCCAGCGCTGCAGCCAGGGCCCGCACCTCTGCGGGACGCCGCTGCTCGGCGGCGAGGCCGGCGCGCACCCGCTCGTCGGACGACGAGATCTCCTGCGCGGCGGCGGCCAGCGCCTGCCACGCACCGGCGCAGGCCAGGCCGGGGTCGACGTCCAGATCGATGCACACGGCGCCCTCTGCCAGGGCCGACAGCCGGGCCGCGCGACGCGGATCCTCAAGCGCCAAGGCCGCGACACGCCGGGCGTCCAGCGCCTCCCGGTAGGCAGCGTGCCCCAGCTCGGACAGCTCAGCCAAGGCCGTCGGCACGTCCGCCGGGCGCCGCGCCGGGTCGGGGTCCATGAGCCGACTCAGCAGGCGCGCCAGATCCGCCCGCCCGGTGTGCCGCGCCAGCTCTTCGGTCGGCAGCACCAGCGCCTCCCGCTCCGCCGCCATGGCGGCCGCGTTCCCGGTGCTCACCAGCTCCCGACCCAGCAGGGCCTCGGCCAGCACCAGGCCGGCGGCCCACAGGTCAGTGGCCACGGACGCGGACGCGCCGCTGAATAGCTCCGGCGCCATGGCGCGCGGCGTGCCTGCCAGGGGCTGCCGCTGCACGTCGTTCCGGCCACAGCACAATCCAAAGTCGAGCACCACCGGCCGCCCGTCCACCGCCTGCAGCAGCACGTTGTCCGGCTTGAGATCGCGATGCAGCAGGCCCAGATCGTGCAGCGCTCCCAGGGCACCCAGCAGCTGCGCGCAGGCCCGCAGCGTCTGATCCCCAGGCACGGACGCCAGGCTGCCGGGCCCCATCGGCTCGCCGACGATACGGGCCGTCACGGTGTAGAGACGCCCGTCGTCCAGGCTGCGCCCCACGTCCAGGCAGGCCGCCAAGCCCGGGTGGGAGAGCCCCAGCAGCGCAGCCTCCGCCAGCCCCCCGGCCTCATCCTGGCCCGTCCCGTGACGTTTGAGCACCAGCTCTTGCCCAGAGGGGCCGAGCGCTGCCCAGACCTGCCCCTGCCCGCCTCCGGGCAGCGCAGACAGCAACCGATACGGGCCGAGGCGAGGAGCGGGGGTGTCACTCATTGGACATCCCACGATACGTGCCAGGGGCACCAGAATGGACCTGCGTCGACGATCCCTCGGGAATCAGCCTGTCATGCAGCGAGCCCTGGACATCAGCTTGGCGTTGCTGCTGATGCTGGTCGCGGCCGCCAGCGCGCACGCCGACGTCATCCACTACAAGGACGGACGGAAGCTGGAAGGCGTGATCGTCGAACGCAGCGCCAGCTCGCTCAGGGTCGAGACCAGCTTCGGCAGCATTGACGTGGCCCTGTCCAAGATCGACCACATCGAGGAGCGCCTGACTCCCGGACAGGAGCTTGCGCAGCGCCGAGGTCAGATCGCCGACGACGACGCGGGCGCGCTGTGGGTGCTGGCCACCTGGGCCGACGAGCACAGGTTGCGCAAGCAGCACCAGAGCTTGGTCCACGCGGTGCTGCTGGCCGCCCCCGAGCATGAGGGCGCCAACCTGGTGTTGGGACGGGTGCGGGTGGACGGCCTCTGGATGGAGCCCAACGAAGTCGAGGCCTACCGGGAGCGCCTGGCCGACGAGAGGCGCGCCCAGGGCCTGGTGCTGCACGAGGGCGCCTGGGTGCCTGAGGCCGAGGCCAACCGCGCCCGCGGGCTGACGCTGCTGGACGGACAGTGGATGCCCAAGCGCGAGGCCCACCGACAGCAGGCCCTGACCGACCTGGAGCACCTGGGCGGCTGGAAGGCCCACGCCAGCGGGGGCGAGTTCGTCACCATCATCAGCGAGTTGGACCAGGACACGGTCAAGTTCCTGATCTACGACCTCGACGCCGCCGTGCGCGACTTCCTGCGCCGAGCCCAACCCAACCCGAGGGAGCGCAAGCGCCTGGTGGGCCTCGACATCCCGATCTTCCTGCTGCCCGACCGCGCGCTCTCGATCAAGCTGCTGGAGGCCGGGTTCTTCGACCGCTACCCGCTCTTCGCCGACGCCAAGCAACGCTTCGCCCAGCTACCCGCCTACGGCATGAACTGGCCGCGCCCCTTCCTGGTGCTGGTGGAGGGGCAGCAGCTGGCCAAGAACGGCGACCCGGACACGGCGCGCCTCGGTCTGCTCGGGCACCAGCTCGGGCGGCTGTTCATCGATCGCATGAAGGGCGAGCGCAGCGCGCCGGTCTGGGCCACGACGGGCTTCGCCGCCTACTACGAGGGCGTCACCAACTACTACCAGACCGTGTCCATCAGCACCGAGGGCGAGGACGACGACGGCGACCCGGAGGGTCAGTGGGTCCACGGCTGGGAGCACTATGGTGAGTGGCGCGACCAGCTGCTGGACGAGTCGGTGCAGCGCACGCTGCCAGCGCTCAGGTCCCTCTTCAGCGACGCGAGCGGCGGCTATGACAGCCGCGAGGTGGGCATGCTCTGGAGCGTGACGCGGTTCCTGCTCCAGAAGCACGAGCGCGAGCTGTTCCACTACCTGCGCGTGTTCGACAGCAACCCGTTCGAGCTGGCGAGCAACCTGGCCGTCGAGCACGAGCGCGCCTGGAACGCGAGCTTCGCTGACGGCATCGACGAGCTGGAGGCCGAGTGGCGCGACTGGGCCCTGGTGCAGCCGCGGCGCTTCCCCACCGACGAGCTGGGGCGCTGAGGGTCAGTCGCCCGCCGGACCGGGGGGCGGCGGCGGCAGGCCGGGGCGCCGGCCGCCCGCGGGCGGCGCGGGCCGCTCGGCCCCCGGCAGCTCAGCCACCCTGCGACGCAGCAGCGCCACGGCCTGATCCTGCTCGCTCAACGGCTGCCGCGGGTCGAAGGGGATCGGCAGGGCTCCGGGGATCTCGCGCCGCAGCACCGAGAGCACGGCCCAACGCAGGGCCTCCTCGCGCGACTCATCCAGCAGCACGCTCAGGCAGGCCGAGGCCAGCTGGCCGTCGAACAGCTGCCTGCAGCCCTCGATGAGGGCGGGGTGCAGCGGCTTCTGCAGGAGCTGACGCTTGAGCCAGTCGCGGTCCTCGCGGGCCACGCGCCGGCCCACCGTGACCTGGCGCGCGTCCTGCCGACCGCCCGAGAGAAAACGCCGCACCTCGTCGCGCCACTGCGGGCCGAAGGCGGCGTCGAGCACCTGCCGGTGCAGCGCCACGACGGCCGGGTCGAGGGCCTGCTCGTCATCGCCCACACCCAGGCTGTAGCGACCCAACGCGGTGCTGCCCCCGGGCAGCTCGCGCGGCAGGGTCAGCTCGAAGGCGGTCCCGTCGCCCACCTTGGCCAGCTTGGACCAGGCCTCGCGGGCGCGCAGGGCCGCCTTGCTGGGGCGGCCGCTGTCCGGTGCGCTCACGTGAACCGTGTGCAGCTCGGACTCGTCGCCGCGCGAGAAGGCGCGCGCCAGCGACATGACCTCACCGTTGTCCTCGTCGTGCCAGGGCGCGTCGCCCACCAGCAGGATCACCCGGCGCGCGCCGTCGCTCCAGGTCAGCTGGTTCACGGCCACGTCGAGGCCGGCCTCGACGGCCTCCTCGAAGTCGGGGCTCTCGCGCATGCCGCCCGAGGCCTCCAGCTCCAGCAGGAAGTTGCTCACGCGCCAGGGGTGGCTCTCGAAGTCGACGTGTCGTGTGGTCCAGTCGTCGCCCGTGTCGCGGTAGGCCACGATGGCCATGCGCACGCCGGGCACGACCCGTCCCAGGTCGCCGGAGATGGCGTCGATGGCGGCGCGGGCGCGATCGATGAACGACTGCATGGAGCCGGTGGCGTCGATCACGAAGGCCACCTCGACGCCGCGCCGACGCAGCTCGCCGATGCGATCGCGCAGCAGCCCGCTGGCGGCGTCCAGGCCGTCGCCCGTGCGCGCGCCGGTCACGTCGGCCAGCCCGCGCGAGCCGCGGCGCCCGCCGCCGCCCGAGCCTCCCAGCCCGAGCACATCCGGCGCATCGGTCAGGTCGTCATCCAGCGTGGAGGCCGTGGGCTCCAGCTCGAGCTCGTGCAGCTCGAGCTCTTCGGGCTCCAGCTCCTCCGGCTCCGGCTCGATGGGCTCGGCCAGCTCCTGCAAGCTGGCCGTCAGCCGCAGGCTCACGTCGGGCGCATCCACCGCCACCAGCAGCTGGTGCAGCCACAACGCTGCGCCGATGTGCAGCACCAGCGCCACGATCAGCGGGGCGGGCGTGCGCCGCCACTGCTGGCGCGTGCGCCGGCGCCGGATGGCCGCCCGCTGGGAGGCCAGGCCGCTGCGCGTGTCGAGAGCTGGGTCGGGAAGCTGGGTCATGGGCGCGTGGAGGGGCGACGATGGTATCGTTCGACGCGACAATGACGAGGTTCGGGCACATCCGTCTTCCATGGCCGCTCCGCATGCACCCACGATCACAGGCGGACGCTGGCGCGGGCGCCGGCTGACCGTCGCCCAGGGGCTGGTGACCCGGCCCACGCGCTCGCTGGTGCGTCAGGCCCTGTTCAACATGCTCGGACCGCGCGTTCTGGACGCGGTGGTGCTCGACCTCTACTCCGGCTCCGGGGCACTGGGCCTGGAGGCCCTCTCACGCGGCGCGGCCCGGGTCGTGTTCGTCGAGCGCCACCCCAAGGCCCTGGCCGCCCTGCGCAAGAACCTGGCCAGCTGCGCCCCCGAGCCCGGCACGGCCCTGCTGCTGAGCGTGGACGCCGCCAGCCTCTCGAGCCTGCCCGAGAGCCCCTTCGACCTGATCACGGCCGATCCACCGTTCGCGCTCATAGATGCCATTCCGGCCCTGATATCGGCCCCTGAAGCCGTGGCACCGGGGGCCACACTGGCGTACCACGGCCCCTCCGAGCGCGCGGCCCCGCCCGCCCCGGCCGCGTGGAGCTTCGACCGCACCCGGGTCCACGGCCGCTCCAGCTGGCACCTGTTCCTGCGCGACCAGGCGGCGCATGACGGCGGCGAGGCTCCCCCCGGGCACGCTTGACGGCCGCCCGCCGGGCACGCTTGGCGACCGGCGACCCGCGGTCGCGCCCCGTGGCGATGAAGCGAGCCCTCGCAGCCGCCTGCAGGCCCCGGCCGCGCCCCACGCCGAGCCTCGACCCAAGGCCCGCTTCCGAGGTGGCGACCGCTTCAAACATGCCCCTGGCAGCGAGAATAGCCCTCATATCAACTCAAGCTTACATGTGCTGCGTTCGATACATGCTCCACGCAAGCGGCACCCCATCACCCGGAGTCACAACGTGGAGCACATCGACTGGAACCGCCTGGCCAATGCCAGGAAGCTCCTGACCGGCATGCCCGATGACGAGAGCATCGCGGCCCGCTATGAAATGTGGCGGGCCCGTCTGATCCGCAAGGACCGCCTCGCCGAGCAGCAACTGGACCAGGAACTGCTCGACCTGCTGGTGCAGATCCAAGACGCCGTCTGAGCCGGTCTCAGGGGACAGGCGGCTTCGGCGCCCGGCTGCCCCCGCGACAAGACAGGCGCGGCTGTGGGAAGATGCGTGGTCGCACGCTGCTCCCCACTCACGTCGCTCCCGGTCGGCTCCCATGAATCTCCAACGCCTTCAGAAGTTGATGGCCTCCGCCGGCGCCGGTTCGCGCCGCGAGTGCGAGACCTTCATCACCGCCGGCCGCGTGTCCGTCGACGGGCAGATCGTGACCGAGCTCGGCGCCAAGGCCGACCCCGACGTGCACGAGGTGCGCCTCGACGGCGAGCGCCTGAGCTTCCCCAAGCGCCGCACCTGGCTGCTGAACAAGCCCAAGGGTGTCATCTGCTCCAACCGTGGCCTGCCCGGCATGCCCATGGTGAACGACTTCGCGCCGCCGGATGCGCGCGGCCAGCGGCTCTTCAGCGTGGGCCGGCTCGACGTCGAGTCCGAAGGCGCCATCCTGCTCACCAACGACGGCGAGCTGTGCCACCGCGTCAGCCACCCGAGCTTCGGCGTGGAGAAGACCTACCGCGTGACGGTGCAGGGCGTGCCCGACGAAGCGACCATCCTCAAGATGCGCAAGGGCGTCTGGCTGGCGGAAGGCCGCACCGGCTCCCTGAGCGTGCGCTGCCTTGAGCGCCGACGCGAGAAGGCCGTGCTCGAGATCAAGGTGCGCGAGGGCATGAAGCGCGAGATCCGCCGGGTCTGCGCGCGCTTCGGGCACGAGGTCATCCAGCTCACACGCGTGGCCATCGGGCCGGTGCTGCTGGGCACCCTGGGCCGCGGCGACACGCGCCCGCTGACGCCGGAGGAGGAGGCGTCGCTGCGCGAGTGCGCCGACGTGATCATCCGCCTGGGTGGCGGCCGGCAGCCGAGCAAGCAGGGCAGCGCCCGCTCGCGACGTGCGCGCGCGAAGAACCCCGATGCGCACGATGGCGCGCATGCCGGCGGCGCACGCTCCGGCGGCGCACGTTCCGGCGGCGCACGTTCCGGCGGCGCACGTTCCGGCGGCGCACGCTCCGGCGGCGCACGTTCCGGAGGCGCACGTCGCTCTGGACGGGGCGACGGTTCAGCCCCCGGCGAGCGCTCAGGGTCGGGCGGCGGGCGCAGCGGTGGCGCGGGCCGTGGCGGCGGGCGTAGCGGCGGCGCAGGCTCTGGCGGCGGGCGTAGCGGCGGCGCAGGCTCTGGCGGCGGGCGCAGCGGCGGCGCGGGCCCTGGCAGACGTCGGGGCGGTCGCGGGCCACGCTAGCGAGTCCTCCGCGACGAGCTCCCGAATCCGCGCTCAGCCCTCGCTGGCAGCGGACAACCTGCGCAGGACCACGCCCCAGGCCTCGCCCTCGCCCAACGCATCGGCGTAGGCCCTGCCAGCGGCGGCAGCGCCCGGCTGCCCCTGCAACAGACCCAGGGCCGCGCGGTGCAGCGGCGGCAGCGGCCCCAGCCGCAGCGCCTGCTCCAGCGCCTCCCGCGCTTGCTCGTCACCTGCCTGCGCAAACAGCAGCGCTGCCCCCAGGTTGAGCAGCAGCGAACGGTCCGCGGCCGCACCCGAAGCCCGCGCACCGCGCAGCAGCTCGAGCGCCTCGTCCAAGAAGCCCAGGCGCGTGAAGATGCCGCCCAACATGGCGGCCAGCGGCACGTCCCGCCCACGCTCCAGCGCGCCGTGCAGCAGCGTGGCCGCGTCCTCCCAGCGCTGTTCACCGGTGAGCTCGGTGGAGCGCTCAAGCAGGGCGAGACGCGTCGCGACGTGGCCCGGTAACTCGCTCCAAGCCGCCAGCAGCGCGTGGTCGATGTCGGCATCCAGGTCCGACAGGCGCGGACGCTGGTTGGGATCGGCGCGGTCGACGGTCGCGCGCTCGAGCGTGGCCGCGCGCGCCATGAGCAGCAGCCGCAGCACGACGCCGCGCCGCTGGAGCTCTCGCCCCAGCTCGCGGTTGTCGCGCGAGTCGAGCGGACGTCGCGCCAATGATGAAGTGGTCAGCGGCTGCACCAGCTCGGCCAGCAGGCGCATGTTGCGGTGGGCCAGGAGCGCCTCGTCATCGGCCCGGCCCTGGGACATGATCTCGGTCACGGGGCGCGCGAGGGTCACCCGCGGCCGGGAGTCGAAGCGCTCGGTGAGCCGCCAGGCGTCACACACGTGGGCGTCCACCAGGCCGGTCCACTGCAGCGGCCCCGCGCTGTCGGGAGCAGGGGCCAGCAGCTCGTTCAGCGCGTCTTGCCCGGGCAGGCCCTGGGGCAGCCCGCCCACCAGCGCCACCAGCGGTTCGTTGGAGAGGGGCGTGGCCACCAGCAGACGCGCGCTGGGGAACACCTGCACGAAGCTGGCCGCCGCTGACCCGAAGGCCTGCCACGGGAGCTGGTGCAACGGCAACCACTGCACGAACACGCCGCGCTTGGTGAGGCAACGACGCACCGAGCGCAGGTGCTCCAGAGAGAGCAGATCGCCCGCGCCGCTCAGCCAGGGAAAGAACAGGTCGCCCACCACCAGGTCGTAGGTGAGCGGGTGCTGGGCCACCCAGAGCCGCGCGTCGGCCGGCTGGACGGGCAGCGCGGGCGCGCGCGGGGGCGGGGCGCCGGGCACGGGCTCGCTGCCCTCGGCGCGCTCGGCCAGGCCCACCTGCCAGATGGAGCGGTTGTGTTCGACGCAGTCGACGCGCGCGCGTGTGGTGGCGCGCACGCCGGCCAGGGTGTGACCGGCGCCCATGCCCAGCACCAGGGCGCGCTCGGCGTCAGGCGCCAGGCAGGCCGCCAGGCGCCCCAACCGGCGCGCCAGGACGTCGGCCCCGCCGCCTCCCAACGAGAAGCGACCGTCCAGCTTGAGCCGCTCGCTGCCACCCTGCACGGCGACCAGATCGGTCAAGCCATGGGTGCCTTCGTGGCGACCCAGCAGCTGCTGCTCGTCGGGGGCGCTGCGCCAAGGATAGCTGAGCTCGGAGGTGGTCAGCCCGAGCGCGGCCGCCGCGAGCACGAGCAAGGCGCTGGCAGAAGCAACCACGCGACGGGGAGCCACCCAGAGCCCCAGCGCAGCCAGGGCCAGGGCCAGCCCCCCCGCCGTGAGCGAGCCCGCGCGCAGCAGGTCCGGAGTGCCCCAGGCACCGCCGGCCAGCCCCTGCGCCACCAACAGGCCTCCCAGCGCTCCCCCCAGGGTCGAGAGCCCCGACAGGTCGCCCACCCAGGAGCCCAACCGGGCGCGCGGTCGGCGCGCGGCTCGGCTGGCCGCGGTCACCACGCTGCCCGCGCCCAGGCCCAGCAGGAGTGCCGCCGGCGCCGGGTCGAGCTGGGCCGCCAGCAGCCCCTCCCACCCGGCCGGCCAGGCCAGCCCGAGCCCCGCGGCCGCCAGCAGCAGCGCGGTCAGGGCCTCGGCGGGCAGGGCGCGCCAGGCGGGGATCATGAGCACAGCGCCCGCGGCCATGCCCAGGTGCAACCAGAGCAGCACACGCACGCTGGTCTGCATGCTGGCTCCCGTGAGCTGGGCCCCCACCCGCAGCAGCAAGACCTGACCCGCGACCAGCAGCGTGCCCGCCAGAAAGGCCGCCAGCGGGAGCAGCGACGGGGCACGCGGGAGCGCGACGGGCGCTTCGGGCGGCGCCTCGCCGGGCGTCGCGACGGGCCCGTGACCCGGCCCCGCCTCGGCCCCCATCAGCGCGCCGAGCCAGCAGATCAGCGCGCTGCCCGCCAGGGCCAGAGCGCTTACCAGGCCCACCGCCCAGCCTTCCAACAGCAGCTCCGGGTAGAGCGCGCAGCCGGCCGCGCCGCCCAGGGCCACGGACGCCGCCACGCCTCCGGTGGCCCGCGCGGCGGGCAGGCCCGCGGCGCTGCGCAGGCGCGCCAGCAAGGGCAGGGCCCCTCCCAGGGCGAAGGCCGCCGGCAGCGCCGGCAGCGCGCCTCGGGCCAGGCGCGGCCAGAGACCCGCGGGCGGCACGTCGGCGGCCTGACGCTCCAGCAGCCAGGGCGCCAGCCAGACCGCCAGGGCACCCAGGGCCAACCAGCGCGCCGCGGACAGGCCCCGCTGGGAGCTGCTGTCGACAAAGCGCCCCCCGAGCATGGATCCGGCGGCCCAGGCCGCCAGGAACGCGGGCAACACCAGCGTGGCCGCGGGCAGCAGCCCGGGCAGGGCCACGGAGGCCCCGCGCAGCCAGGCCAGCTCGAGCAGCAGGGCGGCGAGCCCCGCGGCGGCGGCGGCGACACATGACAGCAGCGCGACGTTCAAGAGTCCTCCCGGCATTCCGACAGCATGTGACCGACCAGATAGAGGGAACCAGTCACCACGATCCGACGACCGGCTTGCAGCGCGCCGCGGGCCCGGGCCAGGGCGGCGTCGGGATCGGACTCCAGCACCACCGGGGGTGTGCCGGGGTCGATGACGTCGGGCAGACCCGCGCGCAGTTCCTGGGGCGAGAGCCCCCGGGGCCCGGGGGCGCGGGTCAGGATCAACGGCGCGGCCACCGGCAGCAAGGCCCTGGCCATGGCGCCCCCGTCCCGGCCGTGGGTCACGCCCAACACCACCGGACCCGGCGCGCCCTGCGCCGCCAGCCGACGCGCGAGGGCCTCCACGGCCGCCACGCTGTGGGCCCCGTCCAGCAGCACGCCCCGGTGCAGCTGGCCGCGCCCGGCCACACGCCAGGCGGCCACGGCCCCGCGCGCCTCGTCCGTGAGCGCGTCGATGCGCCCCTGCTGCGCCAGGCAGTCCAGCGCTGCCCGCGCCAGGGACTCGCCCGGGCGGTCAGCGCCGCTCCCGCCGCCGCTGCCCGCGTCGCTCGCCGGCAGCTCCCGCAGCTCACACGACAGCTCCCGCGCCCGGGCCAGCAGCACCTCGCGCGCCTCGGCCGGCACGTCGGCGGCCAGCACCAGCGGCACGCCGGGGCGCAGGATGCCGGCCTTCTCCCGGGCCACGGCGGCCAAGGTCGAGCCCAGCACGGCGCTGTGCTCCAGGCTGATGGAGCTGACCACACAGACGTGCGCCGGCGAGCAGCGCGTGGCGTCGAGCCGCCCACCCAGGCCCGTCTCCCACACGCAGGCGTCCAGGCCGCGGCGCGCGAACAACACCCGGGCGGTGGCCCAGAGCGCCTCAAACCAGCTGGGCGTCAGGTCCGCGCGACGACAGGCCGCCAGCACCTCGTCCACCGCGCCGCGCACGTCATCGACCGGCGGGAGCGAGAGGTCGATGCGCAGGCGCTCCAACGGATCGACCAGGTGCGGCGAGGTGAAGCTGCCCACGGACAAGCCGAGCGCCCCCAGCCCCGCGGCGCAGCGCTCCACCACGGTGGTCTTGCCCTCGCTCCCGGCCACATGGACGCAGGCCCGCGCCTCGGGCAGTGGCCCCAGCGCCTGGGCCAGGGCCCGCACCGTCTCCAGCCCGAAGCTCAGCCCGCCGCTGTGCAGCTCCCGGCTGCGCTCCAGATCGAGCAGGTCATCGAAGGCGGCGAGGGGGGCTGTCACGGCGGGCATGGCGCTCACTATAATTCGCGACCATGCGTCCATTCATCGGTGTGACCAGCAGCGCAGAGACAGACGGCACCCCCGTGGCCCGGCCGGCCTACGCCCGCGCGGTCACCCTGGCCGGCGGCCTGCCCGTGGCCCTGCCCTGGATCGAGGACCAGGACGAGGCCCTGGGCCTGCTTCAGCGCCTCTCGGGCGTGGTGCTCACGGGCAGCGAAGACCTGCATCCCTCGCTCTGGGGCGAGCCCCTGCACCCGGCGGTGACGCTCATGCACGAGCACCGGCAACGCACCGAGCTGTGCCTGTCGAAGGCCCTGCTGGGCTGCGAGCTGCCGCTGCTGGCCATCTGCGGCGGCATGCAGAACCTGGCCGTGGCCGCCGGCTCGCGCGTGCATCAGCACCTGCCCGACCTCGGCGAGCACGTGCTGGACCACGCGGTGGGCGTGGACGCCGCGCCGCACCCGCTGCAGGCCGAACCCGGCTCGCTGCTGGCCCGCGCCCTGGGCGAGCGCTGCCTGGTCAACAGCGCCCACCACCAGGGCATGGCCAGCCTGGGTCCGGGCCTGGTGCCGGTGGGCCACGCGCCCGACGGCGTGCTCGAGGCCTGGGAGCTGAGCGACCGCCGCTTCGGCCTGGGGGTGCAGTGGCATCCCGAGCGCATGCCCGACGACCCGGGGCAGCAGGGCCTCTTCCGCCTGCTGGTGGCCGCGGCTCAGGCCTGACCCCGGATCGAGACCCGACGGAACCCCGGACGCAGGCAAGGCAGAACATGGACCACAAACGCATCGTCAACGCCGCCATGGGCAAGCGCGGCAAGAACCTGGAGGCCCGGCTCAACCGGCGCGTGCGGGTCTACAGCGTGGTGGCGGTGATCCTGGCGCTGTTCTACATGTTTGGAGGCGACCAGAGCGTCTCGCACCGCGAGCGCGCCACGACCTCCATGGCCCCGGTGGACGTGCCGATCGAGGTGCCGCCGTTGGCATCCGTCGATCCCGCTCTGCTGACGGGCGTCGCCGACGGCCGCGCCGCGCAACGAGCCCAGCTCGAGCTGGCGCCGCTGCGCCACCTCATGCTGCAGGCCGGGCGCCTGGTCTACGGCGACCTGCCCAAGCTGGGGCTACAGCCGGGAGACTGGCAGACCCTGGCCGCCGGCGGTCAGGACGAGCTGCGCGGCCAACCCTTCTGGACGCTCGGCACGCTGCAATGGGTCGAGCAGGAGCTGGTGGACGGCTACCTCGAGGTGCGCGGCGAGGTGCACGATCAGGACGGCAAGCCCTGGGGCTTCGTGGTGGTCAACGAGCCCTACGATCTGGTGCGCGGCAGCGTGGTCAAGCTGGCGGGCTTCTATCTCAAGGCCTACGACCTGCTGCGACCGGACGGCTCGGTGGAGCGCGTGCCGCTGCTGATCGGCGACGAGCTGATCGGCTCGGCCTTTCCGCTGGAGCCGGTGACGACCCTGGCCCCCGACGCCTTCGACAGCGTGCGCGACAGCTCCCTGGCCGAGTCCAGCGCAGCGCTCGACAGCGTGCCGTTCTGGACGCTGCTCAGCTACGTGCAACACACGCCCGTCGAGGTGCTCTTTCCGCCCGACGAGCCCCTGCCCGAGCGCATGCCCACCGAGCTGCTGGCCCGGCCCTGGGCCCATCGCGCCGAGCCAGTGACGCTCACCGGCGTGCTGTACTACATGACCGAGGTGCCCCTCGGCCCGCGCGGGGAGAACCCCCTGGGCGTGCCCTTCGGCTGGGACCTCTGGATGACCGACAACCGCGCCGCCGGAGCGGGCACGATCCTGGCCAAGCTGCTGGAGCGCCCCGAGGGCGTGAAGGCGGGCGACATCATCGAGGTCGACGCGCTCTTCTTTCGCCGCTACTCGTTCGAGAACAAACGCAACCAGCCGCGCATGGTCTCGGTGGTGGTAGGCAAGCGCGCGCGCAAGCTGGTGCCCAAACCGGACACGCTCACCCCCACGCTGATGCGCGTCGTGACGGGCATGGTGGGCGTGATCGTGGCGCTGATCGCCCTGGGCCAGTGGCGCGATCGTCGCGCCGGACGCAGCGCCCGCACGGCGCGCATGCGGCGGCACCAGGGCAACGTGGCGCGCCCGGGCCAACTCCATCCCACCGGCACGTCGGACAAGTCGGACAAGTCGGACAAGTCGGACAAGTCGGGCGAGTCGGGCGACGGCGGGCCACTCAGCCACGAGGACCAGCCGGAGCCGGGAGACGACGCGTGAACGACTCGACACTCAACCTGGCCTGCGGCCTGCTGTCCGAAGGCCCGCCGCCGCCCGAGACCCGTGGCGGCGCGCTGGTGCTGGCCGACACCAACACGGCCGCGTGGATCCCCCAGACCTGGACCCACCTGCCGCAGCACCTGATCGAACCGGGTGAGGCCTCCAAGAGCTGGGACGAACTGGGTCGGCTGCTGACCGCGCTGGATCAGGCCGGTGTCGATCGGGACGGGCACCTGCTGGCCGTGGGCGGCGGCGTGGTCACCGACCTGGGCGGGCTGGCGGCGTCGCTGCACCGACGCGGCATCCGCTGGACCGCCGTGCCCACCTCGTTGATCGGACAGGTGGACGCGGCCGTGGGCGGCAAGACCGCCGTCAACCTGGGCGGCGGCAAGAACACCGTGGGCAGCTTTCACCCCCCGGCGCAGGTGCTGGTGGACCCCCGGGCCCTGACCACGTTAGCGGCCGAACACCTGGCCTCGGGCCTGGCGGAGGTGCTCAAGACCGCGCTCATCGCCGGCGCCGAGAGCTACGCCAGCGTGCGCAACCTGACACCGCAGGTCATGGCACAGGGCGGCGAGGCCGCGGCCGAGGTACTCAGCCGCTGCCTGGCCACCAAGACCGATCTGGTTCAGCAGGACCTGTATGACGAGGGACCGCGCCAGCTGCTCAATCTGGGCCACACCTTCGGGCACGCGCTCGAGTCCCTGCGCCTGGGAGCGCTGCTGCACGGCGAGGCCGTGGGCCTGGGCCTGCTCTGCGCGGTGCGCCTGGCCGCTGGCAGTCCGGACACCGCGCTGGAGACCGAGCTGCGCGAGCTGCTGTGCGGATGGGGCCTGCCGGTCCAGCAGCGACTCGCCCCCGCGGCCGTGCTGGCCGCCATGGGCCGAGACAAGAAGCGTCAGGACGGCGGCCACACGGCCGTGCTGCTGCACGCCCCGGGACGCGTCGTGCTGCGGAGCGCCGTGCCCGCTGCCGCCCTGGAGGCCGCCCTGGGGGCCGTGCTCGCTGGCACCTGAGCACCTGACGCCGGGAGACCGGTAACCCGCGGGACGATCCGGCGGCTGCCAGGCCCCGCTGCAACCGGGGGTCAACTTCGCAGCCCCCGCTGGCCGATGCAGTGGGCGGTCCCCTGCCGGAGCGACACCTTGTCCAGCACCCCCACCCTGCCGCCGCCACTCGACATCGCCTGCCACGGCGGCCACCCGCTGGAGCTGTGGGTGCTGGTCAATGGCGAGATCGTCCAATGCCTGGGCAACTTCCTCAGCGCCGGCGACGACGGGCGCCCGCGCATCACGGCGGCGCTGCCCAGCTCGTTCTGCGGTCAGGTTCGCAACGGCTCGGCGGTGCGCGGCTTCTTCACCGACGCGTCAGGGCAGGTGCACACGTTCCTGACCTCGGTGCGACGCTGGCAGGCCCACGACGACCTCCCACGCTCGGGCCATGTGGTGTTGGAGGCGCCCACCGCGGTAGCGCCCTGCCAGCGCCGACGCGGCCTGCGCAAGCCGGCCCTGCCCCTGGCGGTGGAGCTCAGCGTCACCATTCGCGGTGAGCGCACCAGCGTGACCGGACGCCTGGTCAACGTCTCGCCCACGGGGCTGGGTGTCCGCGCGGTGCGCTCACCGAGCTGCTGGTTCGCCGAAGGCACCGCCGTCACCGCGCGCATGCAGCTGGAGGACGTCGGTCCCATCGAGCTCTCGGCCATCGTGGCGCGGGTGGAGTCCCACGCGCTGCACTGGTTCTTCGGACTGCGCATGGCCAACGCGCGCCAACGCCAGGTGCTGGACGCCCTGGTAGACAAGCTGCTGGCGCCCGTCTGACCCACCGCGCACGCCCACACGCACGCGCTCAATCGATGCGGGCGGTCATCTCCATCACCTCGCTGGCGGCGATCACGCTGGTCGGGCCGTCCACTTCCTGGGTGAAGATCTGGAAGTAGAGCGACAGCCCCTCCTGACCCGGCTCGGGCTCGAACGAGAACGAGAAGGGGAAGGTGCCGTCGGCCGGCAGGAACGCACCCGGGAAGGTCACGATGACGTCCGGCGTCACGCCCAGCTTCACGCCCTTGACCGGCTGCGGCGGATCGATCAGCGCGATGCCCAGCACCAGGAACAACGCCTGCGTCTTGCCGTTCTTGGCGTAGTCCTCGAACAGGTACAGCAGCTGCTCGCCCGGCGCGAAACCACCGGCCATGAGCAGCGTGAGCTGCTCGGGGCCCAGCCCCACCGAGGCCGTGCCCTCGTGCAGGGTGAAGTCGCTGGGGTCATAGGTGAACACGTCGTCCAGCACGACCACGTTCCCGCCGGCGGTGACACGCAGGTTCACCACGGCCGTCTGTGGGCCGACGTAGAAGGTGGGCAGGTCGACCGTGACCAGGTCGCCGACCTGGCTCGTGATCAGCGCCTCGTTGTAGCCCAGCGCGTCCGTGCCGAACTCGACCAGCGTGTCCGGCGGGAAGACGCCGTCCGAGGTGATCATCTCGAAGCTGACCGGGACCGCGGGCTGCCCCTCGTATCCGACACCGCCGGGCGAAGCATAGAAGACGCCCGCGTCCTGCGGACCCGTGGTCGGTGAGAGGTTGATCACCACGAAGGGCTCGTAGGTCAGCGCGCGCGGCAGCAGCACCTCACCGTTGGCGCCTTCGATGCGCACATCCAGCGCAACGGCGGACGGCAGACCCGCCGGCGCCGAGACGGCCAGCGTGCCCAGCAGCGTGTCGACCGAGAGGATCGGCGCCACGACGCCGCCCAGGACCACATTCTCGCCGATCGTCACCGTCAGCTCGCTGTCGAAGGCCTGGCCCGTGAAGTCGAGCTGAACGCCCGGCAACGCGGCGTCAGGCACCGGGCCGGTGTCGATCAGGAGTTCCTGGAAGGTGAACACGTCAACCAGGGTCAGCACGGTCTGCGGCGTCGTCAGCACGAGATCGCCGGTGTTGCCTGGCGTGGGCGGCACGGGCGTCAGCAAGGTGATGCTGCCGACGTCTCCCGGGAGCACCTGAGTCAGCTCCGCCAGCGCTCCGTCGAGCGTGACCGACACGCCCGCGACGTCCTCCAGATTGAAGACCGTCAGGTTGACCTCCGGCCCCTCGAACCAGCTCACGACGGGATCCAGGTCGCCGATGCGCATCAGCGGGCCGAACAGCACCTGGCCGCGACCGGTCTCACTCAGCGCGAGCCCGGTGGGATCCTGGGGGTCGGGGTCCGAAGGCGAGCGGGGCGAGCCCACAGCCAGGTCGAGGAACCCGTCGTCGTCGAAGTCGCCGAGGGCCAGGGCGCTGCCGGCCAACGCGCCGGCGGTCTCGCCGCGCAGGCGCATGAGCAGCGAGTCCCCGAGCGTCGCCAGATCAATGGTGGCGTCGAGCGGAGCCGCCAGCAGCTCGCCCCCCACGACGTCGACGATGCCGGCCTTGGAGAGCACCGGCACGACATCGCTCACGGTGGCGCCGGGCAGCCCCACCGCCAGGTCGAGCAGGCCGTCGTCATCCAGATCGCCCGCGGGCGAGGCGATCATGCCGCCCTCGGCCACAAAGGAGGTCGGCCCCACCAACCGCAGCACCTGCTGACCCGGCCCGGCGTTGCCGAGCTCAGCCAGATCAAAGCCCTCGGGCCCCACTCCGCCCAAGCGACCCGCGATGAGGTACAGCCCACCGGCGTTCTGCCGTCCCAGGCCGTCGTGCAGGGGCGCCGAGGCCAAGAGCTCCTCAAAGCCATCGCCCGTGCTGACCAGGTCGCCGGCCCGCGCCACGGCCAGGCCGAGCTGATCGCCGCTGCCGGCTCCGTGCCAGACCGGACCGGCCGCCATGCCCGGACCGAAGTCATTGGTGTCGAGGCTGCCGCCGTGGTCGCCCGAGGTGACGCCCCGCAAGACGTAGACCGCACCGGCAAACAAGCCGCCGGGCCCGGAGATGCCGGGGGCGCCCAGGGCCACGTCGTCGCCCAGCGTGGCGTGTTCTCCGCCGCCGGGGAGCACCGGATCAAAGCGCCCCAGACCGGCCACCGACGAGCCCAGCAACGCCAGGTCGTCCGCGCCGTGCAGCTCGACGCCCTCGGAGGCGGACATGGCGCTCAGGTCGACCGTGGCGCTGCCCTTCAAGCCGGGCGCTCCGTAGAGCACGAAGACCTGGCCGTTCTGCAGGCGTGCCCCAGTGGACGCCAGCGGGGCACCGATGATCACGTCAGCCAGGCCGTCGGCGTTGACGTCCACGTCGCCGGACACGCTGAAGCCCGCCTGCCCGAAGTGAATCTCGCCGTTGAGCTGCGTGGCGCGCGTACCCAGCCAGGCGCCCAGCGACTGCCGGCAGTTCATCAGCCCGGGCACCACGTCCGGCAGATCCGCCGAGCCATACAGCAGGTAGGCCGCGCCGCGGAAGTTGGGGCCGCAGTCCGGCGCGCCGATGATCAGGTCGCCGAAGCCGTCGCCGTCCACGTCACCCGCACTGGCCACGCTGAAGCCCAGGCGGTCAGCGGGCGCCCCCACCAGGTCGAGCACGTCGACGCAGGTGGCCGCCTTCAGATCGAGGTCCCCCGGCTCGCCCGGATACGTCGCCTCCGGTCCACCGAACACGATGTACACGTGCCCGGCATCGTCCATCACACCCGAGGAGGGCTGCCCAGCCAGGTCAGGCGCCCCCATGATGAGATCGTCGATGCCGTCGCCGTTCAGATCCGCCCAGGCCATGGACGCGCCCAGGGAGCCGGCGAGAGGAGTGGTCGAGGGATAGGGAGGCTCAAGTCCGCCTTCGCCCAGCGCCACCAGACCGCGCCCCGAACTCAGCGAGCGCAGATCGATGTTGGTCTGAGCCAGCAGCCCAGACGTGAGCAGGAAGACGGCGAGACCGATCCGGAGGGTCTTGGCAAGCATCGGCACGGGCAGGTGTGGGCCTGATATTCCGGGAAATGGGGGCGAGTCTACTCGGGGGGGCAAGCACCCGCCAGCGATCCGCGACAAGCACGGCCCGCGTCCGCAACATCCGACGGGGCGAGCCGTCAAGCATGGCGATGAACGCAGACCACGGGATCTCCCCGACCGATCTTCTGCTGCACGTCGCGGGCGCAACGGCCCGGGATGGAGAGCGTCTGTTGGCACGGTTCGGGGCTTCGATCGACTGGAGGAGTCGCTCTACCGACGAGTGGATGGCCGCCGGTCTGGCACCCCGCCTGACCCAGCGCCTGAAGTGCCTGCTGGCCGGGCCCGAGCCCGAGCGGGAGGCGGAGCGCTGCGAGCGGGACGGCGTCCTGCTGGTCTCCTGGCGGCACGCGGACTATCCGGCCGCGCTGCGCGTGCTGCATCGACCGCCCGTGCTGCTCAGCGTGCGGGGGCGCTGGCCGCCGCCCAGCCCGGCCCTGGCCATGGTGGGCGCCCGCGCCGCCACGGCCTATGGACGCTCGGCCGCCTGCCGCCTGGCGGGCGCGACGGCTCGCGCCGGCGTGGGCCTGGTGTCGGGCCTGGCGCGAGGCATCGACCGCTTCGCCATGGAGGCAGCCCTCGACGCAGGCGGGCATGTGGTGGCGGTGCTGGGCAACGGCCTGCGCATCGCCCACCCACGAGAGAACCGCGCGCTCCAGGATCGCATCGCTCAGGAGGGCACGCTCATCTCGGAGTTCCCGCTGCTGCAGCGGCCGGACCGTTGGACGTTTCCGCGGCGCAACCGCATCATCGCCGCCCTGTCGGTGGCGGTGCTGGTGGTGGAGGCCGGTCGGCGCAGCGGCGCGCTGATCACCGCCGCTCACGGGCTCGAGCTGGGCTTGGAGGTCTGGGCCGTGCCCGGTCCCATCGACTCACCCACATCCGAGGGCGCCAACAGGCTGCTGCGGGACGGCGCGGCCCCCGTGCTCGATGAGCAGGGCTTGCTGCGGCTGCTGCTGGGCGAGTCCGCGGCGCAGGGCAACGCCAACGCCAGCACCAGGGACCCCGACCCGCTGCTGGCGGTCCTGGGCCAGCGAACCCTCACCGGCGATCAGCTCGCGGCCGAACTCGACCAGAGCATCGGCAAGCTGCGCGCCAGGCTGATGGCGCTGGAGCTGGAGGGACGCGTCGCCGGACTGCCCGGCGATCGTTGGACCGCACGGGGCAGGGGCTGATGCGACGCGCGCGCTGGCCGCGCGGAGCGGCCGTCACTCGCGCCACAGAAGGCTGCTAGAGCTGGGACGACAGCAGGTGAAACACCACCGCGATGACGGCAGAGCCCATCGCGAACGCCAACCAGCGCCGAAGGCCGCGACGCAGCGCCTCCCCCACCGACTCCACCCGCAGGCCGTTGGCCACCAGGAAGACCACCATGGAGAGCACCACGAACCAGAACAGGTGCTCGCCCAGCGACAGGGGCCCCACCGCGCCGATCATGCCGAGGGCCCGCTCGCAGCGTGGGCCAGGTGCCCGCCGCGCCGACGCCACTCATACGCGTCAATCATCACCACCAGGTTGAGAATGCCCGCCACGGTGGTGAAGACCACGCCGAGCTCGAGCCGATCGATGCTGCGGCCGGTGGGCTCGGCGCCCAGCAGGCTGGCGAGGAACGCCGGCAGGCCAGCGCCGTACTGCCCGTAGACGTGATAGGGGTAGCGCGCCGCCGAGACGCTGGCGCCCTCACCCAACCAGACACCGAGGGCATAGCAGCCCAACACGAGGCCGCCGAAGTAGCAGGCCTTGGCGTAGCGCTTCTGCGCCAGGTGCCCGAGCCCGGGCAAGAGCCAAGCCAACAACGTCTGGTAGAGAGCGCGCACGTCCATGCATCCCATGATGCGTGGCGCCCCCCCTTGCTTGAAAGCCCCAGCTTTCCGATCTTGCGCGTACGCAAGCAGCGGGGTACCCCATGGCCGATTTCGTCGTACCCATCCGACCCCGCTACGGCGAGGTCGATCGCATGGGCTTCGTCTACCACGCCCACTATCTGGTGTACTTCGAGCTGGGGCGTACCGAGTTCATGCGGGCCAGTGGCATCAGCTATGCCCAGGTCGAGCAGCGGGGGCACCTGCTGGTGGTGAGCGAAGCCCAGGTTCGCTTTGTCCAGCCCTGTCGCTACGACGAGCAGCTCGAGCTGGCCGTGCGCGTGGCTCGCCGCGGAGGCGCCAGCGTGGTCTTTGCCTACGAGCTCCGGAGTCCGGACGGCGATTTGCGAGCCTCCGGCACCACGCGCCTGGGCTGCCTGGCCCCGGACAGGAGACCTTGCCGCCTGCCCGACGACCTGATCAGCGCACTCGAAGCCGGCCCTGCGGGAAGCCCGCCCCTCGTCCCACCGTCGGAGAGAGCATGAGACCCACCCTGGCTGGACCCCTCCTGCTGGCCGTTCTGAGCTCGGGCTGCCTCAGCATCCCTCGCGCGGACCCCGCGCCCGGGCGGGATGAGTTGCTGACGCAGGACGTCGTGGTGCGCATCCTGGAGGAGAGCCGACAGCCTCCTCAGGACCCGCTGGCCGTGATGAACGGCCTGGAGCGCCTGCTGCCCAGCTGGCAGAGCGCCCAGCGCCGCGGGCGAGCCGCGCCCATCGAGCGGGAGCTGGTCCGCAAGGTGGTGGTGAACTTCGATGTCGTGGCCGACATGCTCCAGAACGGGCCCCACGAACGGCGCCTGGTGGCCGCCTGGGCCCTCGGCTTCGCGCAGGTGCCGGACAACGACGAAGGCCTCGAGTCACCGCATGCCCAGGCCCTGGCCCTGTTGATGGCTGTGCTCGACGACTCACCTGATGACCTCACGCGCAACGCGTTGCTCGGCATCTGGAAGCTGAGCGACCCGGCCACGCCGATGCGCCCGCTGGCCGACTTGGTGGTGAACCACCACGACGCCGACGTGCGCGCCAACGCCTGCCTGGCCCTGGGCGCCGTGCTCACCGAAGAGAGCGCCCCGGCGGCCATCGAGCCCCTGCTGGTGGCCCTGAGCGACACGGAGCCCAAGGTGCGCCTGCACGCTGCGGACATCGCCCGTCAGTGGCCCAGCCCCGCGCTCACCACACAGATCGAGGGCGCCGTGCAAACAGAAGACACGCCGCTGGTGCTGGCCGCCATGCTGCGCGCCCTGGGCTCCGCGGGCTCGACCCGCTCGGCGCCCCTGCTCATGTACCTGCTGGAGAGCCCACGAGAGGTGGTGGCCGAGAGCGCCCACCTGGCTCTGGTTGATCTCTACGGCGTCGACCACGGCCCCCTGCGGGCCGACTGGCTGGAGTTCGTCGAGGACCTCTGAGCCGCCGGCCCCGCAGGGGACTTCGGCGACGCACCAGGCCCCAGCGCGGGGCCCGCACAGCCCCCCCCTCCGTCAACAGCGCAGCCCCAACCCAGCGCAGCCCCGCATCAGGCAGCGCCGCTCAGCGCCGCAGCACGCGGGCGCCGCAGCACGCGGGCTCGCGCCGGAATGGGAACGGGGCCCCCGAGCCATCCGGCTCGGGGGCCCCGCGTGATCAGCCGGCGCAAGGCCGGCTCTTCCCGTCAGAAGCGCCTACGGGAGGGTGTTCTTGACCGCGTTGGACAGCGTCGCGCCCTTGGGGTGCGTAGCGTCCTGGATACCGAACTGGTACCAGATGTCCACACCGCTCGGCAGACCCGCCGGCCAAGGGGCCTGGAAGTACACCTGCCCACCGGCGTCGCTGGCGAAGTCGAGCTGCAGGTCGATCGGGATGGTGTAGAGCAGTCCACCCCTGAACGGCGTGGGCGTGCTGGCAAACGAGACGAACAGCGCGGCGATGCTGTCAGGCGACGCAGCGCACAAGCTGATCGAGACCATCGAGCCACCGGCGAACGAGCCATCGAGCTCCAGGTAGGGCTTGCCGTAGATGCCCGACGTGCCGCTGTCGAGGTTCTGCAGCAGCACCACACCCGAGGACGTCTGGGTGTAGTTGATGGTCGACGACGCGAAGGCGTTGCCGTTGTCATCGGCACCCTCGACGCGGTAGCTGATCGCGCCGTCGATGCCACCCGGAATGACGCCCTGGAACTGCTGACCCTGCGACGCGGCCATGCGGACCCGGTTCTCAACGCCAGCGTCCACCGTGTAGATGAGGTCGACGCCGTAGTACCCGATCACGTAGTAGTTGGCGTTGTCCCGCAGCTGCACACGAATGATGGTGTCCGAACCGTCCGACTTGTCGCCCTGCATGGTCATGATGTGGACCGTCGGGGCGTGGGTGTCGGGCACACCGCGCACGTTCTCGAAGTACCGGTTCTGGGCGTTGCCGTCGTTGGCCAGGAGCAGGTCCGGGTCACCGTCGCCGTCCATGTCCGCCGCTTCGCCGTCGAGCGTGGTGCTGGTGTTCCCCTGTACCGGCAGCTCCTGCCAGCTGGCCTGGCTGCCGCCCGAGCTGGTGCCGTTGCGGTGGTAGAAGCCCTGGCCGCCGGTCAGGCCCTGTGCCAGACCGCTGGTGTAGAGCCAGTTGGTTCCCGAGAAGTTGGCCGCGAAGCAATCGAGGTCGCCATCGGAGTCGAAGTCGAGGAAGTCCACCTCGTTCTCGTCGACAGACGGGTCGCCCTTGATCCAGCTGTTCATCTGCGTGAACGTCAGGTCGCCGTTGTTACGCAGCAGGCGGTCCGTGTTGCCGTTGTAGTTCTTCATCCAGAGGTCGAAGTCACCGTCGCCGTCGACGTCACCCGGCTCGCACTCGTAGTTGTTGGTGCCGCTCAGGGTGGCGCCCTGGGCGATCAGGGCCGACTGGGTGATGTCCGTGAACGCGTCGCCCGACCAGCTCATGCTGTCGAGGTCCAGGTTGTTGCGGTACACGCGCGCCTGGCTGTCACGGCTGGAGTTGATGACGTCCAGGTCGAAGTCGCTGTCCAGGTCGACCAGGTCGATGTCGAGGGTGTGGGTCTTGATGTCGCCACCGGCGTTGATCCAGGGCCACATCTCGTTGAACACGCCGGTGCCGTCGTTCAGGAAGACGCGGCTGTCGCGGTTGCCCTGGATGTTCGGACCGTAGCTGGAGTGGAACAGGTCGATGTCGCCGTCCAGGTTCAGGTCACCGAAGTCGCAGTCACAGCTGAAGTCGCGCCAGGGGCCGGCGTTGCCGCCGAAGACCTGATCAGCGCCGGGCACCGAGATGAGCGTGCCCCAGAAGCCGTCGGTGTCTTCCTGGTAGAAGCCCACCGTGCTGTGCTGGGCGCCGCCCTGGTTGCGGTAGAAGCGCGAGGGCTCACCATCGTTGACCGTGGTGCCGCGGTTGGACACGTACACGTCCAGATCGCAGTCGCCGTCCGCGTCCACGAACTCGACGTCGCGGGTGGTGTCACTGGGCACACCGGAGAAACGCGAACCGGTCCCATCCGAGAACGTGCCGGGCGTGCCGCCCTGGAAGCCACCGTTGTTGACGTAGATCCGGTTCAGCTGAGCCGTGCCGTCACCACCGTTGCCGACCACCACGTCGTAGTCGCCGTCGTTGTCGATATCGCCGATGTCGATGTTCTCGGAACGCCCCGTGCCAAAGGCATTGGAGTTCGAGAAGTTGCGACCGGGCTGCAGGTCAGTGAGTTGGGCCGAGACCGGGCTGCCGAGCATCAGCAGGGCGGCTCCGGAAAGAGCCGTCAAAAAGGAACGTCGCATGAGG
>Ga0164313_10000387_pt1 | contig 34623 bp, 29 predicted proteins | sample GuaBasSedimGuay4_FD_113735 | JGI IMG/M metagenome (GOLD analysis project Ga0164313, IMG submission 113735) | Subseafloor sediment microbial communities from Guaymas Basin, Gulf of California, Mexico - Guay4, Core 4569-4, 0-3 cm | ecosystem: Environmental > Aquatic > Marine > Hydrothermal vents...
CGGTGACGACTCCAGATCGGGTCGCCCCGCAACAGGCGGTGAAAAACAGGAAAGGGGCGGTCTTGAGTGTATTCATCGCCCAGGCGCCAAACGGTGGAGCTGCTCGCGCAGGTTCATGACCACAGGCCAAGGGCAACACCGATTCCAGGTTCAGGTTTCGATGGTGTCTTCTCAGGTCTCATGTTCCCTGTTCCTTGCTGGCGTTTAGCAAATCTAATGGGGGGGGGGCAAGAAGTAATGGATACTAATACCTAAATCAGTAATTGAACTGATGTGTGAAATCAGTTCGGCGATCCCGTTGGCTTGGATACCGCCGGCCAGGCTGCCGCTGGAATCAAAACAATACGTAGTGCACTACGTATTGTTTTGGTCAAGGTATCAACCTCTGTCGGCTACATCCCCTACCCTGGAAACCTCAGCGATGTGGTGCGAACCGTTGTGGGAAGTTGAAACGAAACAGCGAGGTCATGGATCGAAGGGGGAGACCGCCCTCCGCCCTCCGCCCTCTGACATCTATCCTCTCCCATCTTGTCCAAATCAATTCCGGAGCCCTCATCTCAGCGCCTCTGCGTCTCTGCGCGAGAAACATCGGAAGTCAGAGGTCAGAGGATCTGGCCTCCGGGTCGGTAATTGCGCCCTCCTTCATTGCAGTTTCAGGCTTCGCGGGCCACGCCCAGACAAGATGGCGGACAAGCAGAGACACAGGGATGAGGGGAAGCTTGAAGGGGCTAATGGGGACGACCGCGGATCGCCGATCACCCGTCGGGGTGGATGGCCTGGCGTTGGGCGTCGCCCGCAACGCGGATAAAGTGCGCCCAACCCTCATCATCCCGATTGCGATAGAACTCGTAGTTCAGGTCCATATAGGCGGCGGCTTCGCGGGCATGGATCTGGCGGGGATCACGAGTGCGGTAGCGCATCATGGACACAGACCCGGCAACAAATCCGCCGAATCCAAAAATCACCAAGAGGAAATATAGGGCGGCCGCGTCCGTTCCCGCACCGCGGGCAGCACCTCCGATATCGTGAATCAGCTGAGCCCAGACAAGATCGGCGGCCAGACCCGCGATCACGCCATAAAGGGTGCAGGATATTGGATTGTCCGCCGCAAAAAGGCTGCGACGTTTAAAATGGGACACATTCGGCACGATCCTGGAAAAATGTTCGAGACGGGCGTTGAGAGCGTCATTGTGCGGGTGCGGCACAAAGCGCCTCAACCCGCGGTAGCTTCGCGAGAATGAATCATAAATCCCGACCAGGGTATTTTCCCCGTTCAGGACTTCCCGCACCACTGGATTCTCCTGAGTGAGGGTGGATTCAATACTTTGTTTCTTCCGTTCCGCGACCTCGGCGCAGTCGGCCTCCTTGAAGCCCCTGGCGACACAACGGCGGTCCAAGTCTCGAAAGAAATGATACTGGTTGTCGCGCATCCGGGGACAATTCTCACCAACGATCAGAGGTCTGGCGATCGAAAACCGGGGTTCATGGCAACCATGTCTCCGGTGACTGCCGGAGCGTGCCGAACAAGACGGGGGACAGACTGGAGACCCACACCAGACAGGATGCCAGTGAATGTCCCAGGAAGTTTTTTCAGGTCGAAGACGGCGCGCCAGGGACGTCGCGCCCTACCAGGTGGTCCAATGGACGTCCCGGCCAGCCGTTTCGGACTGAACGGGTTCAGAAAAAACTCCCTGGTTCGTCCACCAGACGTGTCGCTTTCCCAGTGCCTACCCCTACTCGATCTCGTAGGCCTCGATCAGACCAACGCCCGGTTCCTGACCTTCGGTGTTTTCAAACGGCCGAACCACGACGGTATAGAGCCCGGGTGTGAGGTCGAGGATCATGGCGGATTCCCGCCGGACCTTGGGGGCATATCCCAATTGCGCGATGACATCCTGCAGGTTGCTCTTGTCCCAGTCGTCATTTTCCAGCAAGACAACCCCGGATTCATCATAGAGAGTCATGGCCGGATCGAACATGGCTCCTGAAACACCGAAGTCGGCCAGGCTCGGTCCCAGGGCACGAATCAGGATCCGCTTGGTCAGGTCCCCGCGACCGACTATGACGAACCCGCCGATCAGGACCTCTTCGCCCGTCCCGACATAGCCCCGGGTCGAAAGATTGACCAGATGGGGCCCGGTATCGCCCACATCATAGACCTCGACCAGGGACACCCCGCGCGCGCCATCTGTCGCTTCAACCACCGCGGTGTAAAGGCCAGGCTGCACCGTCATCAGAATGGCGGGTTCCAGATCGCTCCCGGGAGCGAAACCGGTCTTGATCACCTGCTCAAAATCCGGCCCCATGCGCCATCCGGAGTTTTCAGCCAGGGCAATCTTATCTTGGAAGAGAGTCACCTTGAGGGCCGAGAGTGGATCCCGGACACCGTACAATCGCAGACTTGGTCCGAGAGCACGAACCAGGACCGTCTTGTCTTCCGAACCGCCAACTGCGAACCCACCGATCAGAACCTCGTCACCATTTCCGACGATGGCTCGCGTCGATACGTTGATCATCTTCGCCGTCGGATCGAGGTCGCTCTCAGCCAACCGATAGTTCGACACTTCGAACGAAGCCCTATTGAGGCTCTCGACGTTGTCCGCCTCGTCCGCGACGCCAACTGCATATTGCGAGGCGCCGTAGGTCAGGTGCGGCGTGCTGAAATACGATATTCGCGTTCCCGGCCGGTAAGCCATAATGGTCCGGTACAAGACAGATCCGTTTCGGTCCTTCACGTGATAACCAAATGAAAAGGAAAAGAGACCGGGACTGCCGGCATGATCGGTGTCGTGCTGACATCCAAGATTGTGCCCCACCTCGTGGACCAGCGTATTGACTCCGGTCAGGTAGCGGAATTCAACGACCGAAAAGCCGTAGCCTTCATTGTAATAATTGCCGGACTCGGTCATCACATAGGCGATTCCCGAGCTGCTTGAATCCTGTTTCTCCTGCAACAGGCAGACAACATCCGCTCCGACCTGATCGCGAATCGCATGAACCTCATCCATGTAATCATCCGCCGTCCGCCTCAATCTCTCGAGGGCGTCGGAATTACTGGCATTTTCAGTGTAGTCGACGGCCTGGAGATGGCTCAGTCGCAACCGAACCCGGGCTCCACTCCGCTCGAAATCTCCGTTGGCTTCCCTTACCGCGAGTTCTGTCTTGAGGCGAATGGAGGTCAACGAATGGGCATTCGCCATATCGGTCGAATAGACCACAAGCAGATCGATCAAGGCGTCCGCATTCGGATCGGATGCCCGGGCGGCCGGAGGGGCTTCGAACCTGGGCCTCTCGCCATCCTGTCCCCGGGCGGCCAGCATGTCCGCGTCGAGATACATCGGCAGCGGAGCAAGGCACGGGGGAACCAGACCCGGATCAACCTCCTGGATCTCGTATACCCCGTCTTCGAGCGCATCCACCAGATAGTGTCTGTCGGGAGAGACCTCGATCGAGAGACTGGCGCTGCCGTCAGAGATGGCCATGAGAAACCGACTATCCGGATACCCCTCAATGGTACCGCTTACCAATTGGACGCCCGACTCCAGAACCTCGGTATCCACAAGGACCATCGGCAGGTGGGTATCCTCGAAGAGTTCCAGATCAATAACCTGCCCGTTTGGATAGTCGAGAAACGGAGATGTTTTCGGATCGAGGAAGCCGGGGCTTCCGCGCGCATACCTCACCCTCCGGGCGGCCAGTTGACGTCTGGCCGCCAACTCCCTCGCTTTTTCCTCGATCAGCGAGGCAAACCTGATCTCAGCCCGGGAATTCGCGGATAAGATGCCGGAAAGCCGGGTCGCTGCCGGGTCGTCGTTCAAACGGGCTTCACCGTCCCTGAAAACACCCGATGGGACCGATGTCCTTTCACCCGGATGTTCAAGGTTTTTCCACACGAACAGCCCCCCGGCAACCACGAGGGAAGCGGCCAGGAAACCTGACAACACAACAATATTAGGCCTTTTCATCAACTAACCGGTCCTGACCCTATTCATTCGGCCGATGACCGCAATTCCCTAACCGCGAATGTTTCACCAGAATTGTAGATCGCAAAAGGGGTCAAACGTAGAATTTAAACATCAACAGATGTTTAAATTCTACGTTTGACCCCTTTTTAGTCAGGTGACGGCTCCGAGGCGAATCTGGCGAAGAGCCTCATAGGCTCCGATGCCGACGCTGGTGGCGAGGTTAAGAGAACGTAAGTCCTGACCAAAACGAGGTATGAACACCCGCTGGTTCGATAGTTCCGCGTGAACGGATTCCGGGACGCCCCCCGATTCGCGCCCAAAGACCAGTCCATCTCCGGCTGCAAACGGCACTTCCCAGAGGGTTTTGTCGCCACGGGTGGTCATCAGCCAGAGCCTGGCCGGGCCATCCGGACTGGCCCTGAATGCATCCCAGTCGTCGTGATGCCGCAGGTCGAGGCGTTTCCAGTAGTCCATTCCTGCCCGCTTGAGGTGGCGGTCGGTGATCTTGAAACCCAGAGGATGGATCAGATGAAGCCTCAGATCCGCAAATGCGCACAGTCGGCCGACATTTCCGGTATTCTGCGGAATCTCCGGGTGAAAGAGGACAATATGCAGAAGCGGCTTCACGGCTAGTGGACCAACACGGATAAAATTATGGGTAAGGTAGGAGAGGGTTTACCCCTCGATGGCCAGTCTGATCGAGGCATAAAGCCTCTCCTACAAGAGGGAAAACGAGATATCTCTCAATCAGAGGAAGGTCTCGCAGGCCCCATCATTTCACGGTTGCCAGAGCACCAGGAATCCACTCCGGCCCTTACCGATGGAATTTCATCATACGATCAATCTCGAGCATTTCGGTCTTTTTCTTCAAATCCTCCCTCTTATCGTAGAGCTTCTTGCCCGTGCAGAGGGCAATTTCCACCTTGATCAGACCGCCCTTGAAGTAGATCCGCAGCGGGATCAACGCCTTGCCGCCGGCCTCGACCGCACGTTGCAGACGGGCGATTTCGCGTTGATGCAGGAGAAGTTTGCGCGGCCGGCGGGTCCGGTGGTTGTTGATATTGCCGAACGCGTACTCGTTAATGTAGGCCCCGTGGAGAAAAACCTCACCCTTTTCCACCCGGCAATAAGCGTCTGAAATCTGTGCCTGAGCCCCTCTTACGGATTTCACTTCAGTGCCGGTGAGAACGATTCCGGCTTCCAGTCGGTCGCCGATGTCGTAGTCGCGACCCGCTTTGGAGTTCCTGATCTCAGGGAGTTGGCGTCCCGTCTTCTTGTTCGCTGCTGACATCTGGGTGGTACACTTGGAACTGCTGCAAGCGGCTTCCTACCGTTTGATCACTCCAAGTTCAGCCTGTCCACCCGCGAACGCGAGTCCGTCAGCTCACTCGTCGACAAACTCGTAGCTGATCTTTCCTTCGATCACCTCGCGAAGCGCGATATCCTCGGGACTGAGTTTTTCCAGCGACTCCACCAAGGGTCGGTTGCCTCGGCGCAACTGCTTAACGCGGCGCGAAACTACATTGATCAGCAGACAGGCATCTGGAATGACTTTGTTTGCTTCCTTCAGGTAATCGTCTCTCAAATCGGAATCTCCTTGCTCAAGGTGAAACGGCCCATCGTTCGACCCAGACAGAGCAGGTCAAGAGCGAATTTTCCCGCTTTGCCTGGACGCCCCCTCTTCAAGTCTCCCCGCCATGAACACGCCTGCCACCCGTGAATTGTCACACGAGACTCCCGAACAGGTTGCGGCAAAGGTGACAAGATCTTGGGAAAAGTACTTGAGTCGGGGCCACCTATCACCTAACTAGACCCTTTTCACAGATCTCTGCCATGTCACAGCATCCCAGTTTCAAGTCCTCAAGCAGCCTCTTGGTAAGGCGCAACGTGCTCAAGCGTTTTGAACGCGTCGAGCTTCTCCGGAAGCGCGGCGAGTGGAAGGAGGGCGACCGCGTGTTCAGCCTCCGCAAGACGAAGCCGGACGAATAGTCCGGATCAGATCCATTTCCCCAAGCCCACCGACTTGATTTCGGCGGGCTTTTTTCTGTACTGTTGCGGGGGAAATAACCTGCCTGATCAAGTTTCATCTGGCCACCTTGAGCGCCCGCATGAAAATCACATGACACGAATCAAACATGTGAGCCGACCATGAAGAAAGAGATCAATTGGGGAATTCTCGGCACCGGGAACATCGCACACGCATTTGCTCACGGTCTGCAGAGCTCGGAAACCGGTGTGCTCACCGCCGTCGCCAGTCGCAGGGCGGAAACTGCGGAAAGATTCGCACGCGAATTCGGAGTGGCTACGACCCATGCCGACTACAGATCACTTCTGGCCGACGCGGCCATCGATGCGGTCTACATCTCAACCCCGCATCCATTCCACGCCACCTGGGCAATTCAATGTGCCCGAGCCGACAAACATATCCTCTGCGAGAAGCCAATCACACTCAATCACGCCGACTCGATGGCGGTGGTCGAAGCCGCCCGCGAAGCCGGAGTCTTCCTGATGGAGGCGTTCATGTACCGATGTCATCCCCAGACGATCAAGCTGGTCGATCTGATCCACTCAGGGGCAATCGGTGAGGTACAGATGATCCAGGCTGCCTTCGGGTTCCGGGCCGGACTCAATCCCGAGAGTCGGCTCCTGAACAACAGCCTTGGTGGGGGTGGAATTCTCGATGTGGGCGGCTACCCGGTCTCGCTTGCCAGGCTGGTCGCCGGTGCCGCCTGCGGAAAGAATTTCGCCGATCCGGTCGAAGTCCGGGGAATGGGGTATCTGGGTTCCGAAACCCGGATCGACGAATTCGCCGCCGCCCTCCTGCGCTTCGAGAGCGGCATTATCGCCCAGGTGTCGACCGGGGTTCGACTCCAACAGGACAACAGTGTGCGGATCTACGGAACCGAGGGTTGGATTCACATGCAGAATCCATGGATCCCGGCACGCGATGGTGGCGAGTGGTCATTCACGCTTCACCGTGCAGGTCGGAATGAGACCGAGACTGTCAGCGGCAGCGAACCCCGCGGACTCTACGGCGTGGAAGCGGATGCTTTTGCACACTCCATCGAAGCCGGGCGCACCCTGCCGCCGGCCATGTCACCCGAGGACACACTCGGAAATATGGAGACACTCGATGCCTGGCGAAACGGCTTCAGCTTTATCTATGACGAGGAGAAGCCCGATTTCAATCGCCCGCCAGTGCACCGGGGTCCGGTCGAGCCGGCAGCGACGAACAATATGCGCTATGGTCGAATCGCGGGCCTTGAGAAGGACATTTCCCGGCTGATCATGGGGGTGGACAACCAATCCAGCCTGTCCCACGCCTCCGTTCTCTTCGACGACTTCTACGAAAAGGGCGGCAATACCTTCGACACAGCCTGGATCTACGGCGAGGGCCGGACCGAGCGTTTCCTTGGCCAATGGATCCGCAATCGCGGTCTGCGTGACAAGGTAACCCTCATTTCCAAGGGAGCCCACACTCCATTCTGCGATCCGGAAAGCCTCACCAGGGAACTGCTGGAGTCGCTCGACCGCCTTCAAACCGACCACGCCGATATCTATATCATGCACCGGGACAACCCGGACATCGCAGTCGGTGAGTTTGTCGACGTCCTTAACGAGCACCTTAAAGCCGGACGGATACGGATCTTCGGGGGCTCCAACTGGAGCCTATCCCGGATCGAGGAGGCGAATGCCTACGCCGAAGTCAACGGACTTCAGGGTTTCTCCCTCGTGAGCAATAACTTCAGCCTGGCCCGCATGGTTGATCCCGTCTGGGACGGGTGCATATCGGCCTCGGACCCCGGGAGCCGGGACTGGCTGGAGGCCCGGCAGATGCCACTCCTGGCATGGTCAAGCCAGGCCCGCGGATTTTTCACCGACCGGGCCGACCCGGGAAAGACATCAGACAAGGATCTGGTCCGCTGCTGGTACAGCGAGGACAACTTCAGGCGAAAGGAACGCGCCATGGAACTGGCCGGGGCCAAGGGGGTTCTTCCGATCAACATCGCCCTGGCCTACGTGCTCTCCCAGCCCTTTCCGGTCTTCGCCCTCTTCGGTCCGCGAACGCTTGAAGAGACCCGCACCTCGCTGCCCGGGCTGGAGTTGGAGCTCTCGCCGGAAGAGCTGAAGTATCTGAACCTGGAGACGGAATCTGTATAAGATCCGTCAATACAACAAAACAAACCGTAGTGCACTACGGTTTGTTTGAGTGTTTGGGCTTCGGGCGGTCGCGCGGGAGCACGACCCTCCAGCTGGATTCTCTGTGGAGGGCTGTCCTCCCGGGCAGCCGCAGGCGTTGCAGACATAGCGAGATCCGCTAAACAAGCTTGCTCGGGCAACACAGTTGCTACGGTCTGTTTTGGAATGGTATCTGGTTTGGGCAGGGCGGACGGCCCGGCGGTCCGTCCCTACCTGATGGGACGGCTGTTTCGCCGATCCCCTCTTCCTATCCATCTGTTCGAAACCCAGTCAATCCTGTCCTTCCCCGTATCTCCGTGAGATAAATCGCTGAGCAATACAGGATCCCTTCTTGATCTTCGCACCCTTCCAGTTCAAATCCTGAATCCGTCGAAAGCAGCCGTCGATCGGGCAAGGCTCAGCCTATGGGGCGGCGCGTCCGGAGGCCACGCCCTACCTTCCCTCGCTCGGGCGCCAAGCGGTCAGTTCCATCTGCATGGTCTGTCGACCATTGTAGTGGTTCCAGCTCAACTGGTAGGCGATATCGACCGGTTCACCCACCGGAGGCAGGCGGTCCGCCATCTTCCAGGCAACGCCGCTCAGACGACGGCGGTTCTGGTCGCTGATCGAAAACCGGAAATGCTGGCGCTTAAAGACCTCAGGCCTCGTTCGAAAGACGACCCCCCGGGTGGCAAACACCGGTTCGGGATTGGCCTGGCCAAATGGATGAAGCCGATCGAGTTCATCGAGCAGTTCCTCGGTTACGGCCTCGAGATCGAGCCAACTGGCGACTTCCAGTATCGGTTCGACTTCCCTGCCCTCTCCGGCTTCCTTGACCGCCGCATCAAACCTCGACTGGAATTCCGGAACCCGGTCCACCTCGAGGGAGACACCAACCGCCATGGGATGCCCTCCCCAACTGTCGAGAAGATCCCGGCAACACCCGAGAACCTCGATCAGGTTGATCCCGTTCACGCTTCGGCCGGATCCCTTGGCCATCTTCCCCTCCCGTCCGAGAACCAGGCACGGACGGTGAAAGTGCCGCATCAGCCGACTGGCCACGATTCCAACAACTCCGGGGTGCCACTCGCTTCCATATACCACCATGCCGCCGGCATCCTGGAACCGCTCTTCGACCTGCTTGAACGCTTCTTCCGTGATCTGCCGCTCGATGTCCTGCCGCTCCCGGTTGAAGCTGTCCAGACGGAAGGCCGTTTCGAGGCAGAACTCGGGATCACGATTCAGAATGAGTTCGACCGAGAGTGACGCGTCGGCCAGGCGTCCGCTGGCATTGATTCGGGGGGCCAGACGGAAGGATACGTCGCCCGGCCGGACCTCCACTCCGTTTTTCATTCCCGACACTTTCATCAGGCTTCGGAGTCCGGGCCGTCGGGTCCTTTTCAGGGCGCGCAGACCGTGCCGCGCCAAGACACGGTTCTCGTCCACAAGCGGGACCATATCGGCCACTGTCCCCATGGCGACCAGATCGAGGTATTCCCGAAGCTGAATCTCAAACGCCCTGGGATCGGCCTGATCGCGTCTGAGTTTCAGCAACCCGTGGACGAGTTTGAAAACCAGACCAACCGTGCAAAGGTTTCGGATGATGGCCTTGTCCTCATCGAAGACATGGGGATTGATGAGGGTACACTCGGAGGGTATCGCCTCCTTCGACCGATGGTGATCGACGATCAGCACATCGATCCCCTTTTCCCTGAGATAGGCAACCTCCCCGGTCGAATTGGTGCCGCAATCGAGTGCCACGAACAGGTCCGGATGCTCAAGATTGATCGCTCGATCAACGGCTTCGCGACTCAATCCATAGCCCTCCTCCATTCTGAGAGGCACCACAAAATGCGGGTCGAGGCCGAAGCACCTCAGGATCCCGACAAGAAAGGCGGTGCTGGTCACGCCATCGACGTCGTAGTCTCCAAAAACCGTAACCACCTCAGCATTGTCGATCGAGTGACAGAGGCGCTCGGCCGCCTGCCGCAGGTGGGTGATGGTGAAGGGGTCGCCAAGATCGGCAAGTCGCGGATTCAGGAACCGTTTGGCCGCATCGGCATCAGGCAGATCAAGATGACCGATCAACTCGGCCAGGATTGAACTCACTCCAAGTTGATCCTGAAAGGCTTCGCGGGCCTCGCGGGAACAGGGAGTATGAGACCAACGCATTCGGCGAGGTTACTTCGAGGCCTTGCTCGATGCAACCCAATCGTACTTCGGGGTGATGTCGTGAGAGGCCTCGACGTGACGCCGATCACCCTTGTGCCACCAGTAGAACACAGGACTGGCGATGAAGATGGACGAAAACGTGCCGGTCAGGATGCCGATGATGAAGGTAAACGCGATATCGGTGATCACGCCGCCGCCAAACAGGAAGAGCGAACCCGCCGCCAACAGGGTGGTGAAGCTGGTGAGCAAAGATCGGGAGAGCACGCGATTGATGGCAAGATTGATGACCCTGCCAAGCGGTGCGTCCGGATCCAGGGTCAGTTCCTCCCGGATACGGTCGAAAACAACGATGGTATCGTTGAGCGAGTAACCGGCAATGAGCAGGATGGCCGCGACCATGGGGGCGTTGAACTGATGATTGAAAAGAACGAAGACCCCGATCGTCATCAGGATGTCGTGGATGGTGGCCACGACCGCACCCATGCCATAGCCAATCTCGAAGCGGAAGGCGACATAGAGCAGGATTCCGATGAGTGAAACACCGATGGCCATGAATGCATTCAGCTGGATCTCACGACCAACCGAGGCGCCTATCTGGTTCTCGCCGACGAGGTCGAACTCGGCGGCGGGAAACTTCTCCATCAGGAGATCCGCCACATCCACACCCCGGTCGATCTCCGTCTGGATCTTGAGGATCTCCAGCTGAGTGCCCAGCTGGCTCTGATAGATGGGAATGACCGCGCCCAGTTGGGCTTCGGACGTCATCCGCCGGATCTCTGAGACGTCGATCCGCTCCACGAATGAAAGCACAATCTCGTCGCCCCCGACAAAGTCGATACCGTAGATCGTATCCCGTTTGACAAAGACCCCGATCACGCCGAGCAGAACAATGGTCCAGGACACCATGAAGGCGGGCTTTCTGAACTTGAGGAAATCGTAGTTCGGATTGTTCAGGATCGAGACCATGGGCAGCTTTTTGATCAGGCCGCTTCCCACCAGCATATCGAGGAACATCCGCGTGACCAACAGGGAGCTGAACACGGTCGCGAAGATACCGATAGCCAGGGTGATACCGAAGCCCTTCACCGGTCCGGTTCCCAACCATATCATGACGCCCGAAGTGATCAGGGTGGTCAGGTTGGCATCCACGATCGTCGAAAAGACCTTGTCGAACCCACCGGATACCGCCGCCGGCAGGGTCTTACCGGCTTTCAATTCCTCGCGGATGCGCTCAAAGATGAGGATATTGGCATCGACGGCCATGCCGACGGTCAGGACGATACCGGCAATACCGGGCAGCGTGATCGTCGCACCAACACTGGCGAGGACGCCGAGGACAATAATCACGTTGATGGCAAGGGTGATCATGGCCACCACGCCACCGATGGTGAAATACATCACCATGAATCCGATCACGAGGGAACCGCCGATGACGGCGGCCCGGACGCCACTGGATATCGCATCCTCTGCCAGCGACGGACCCACTTCATACATCTCGACCACCTCAAGCGGCAGGTCGAGGGGATTGTTCAGGACATTCGAAAGGTCGATGGCTTCACGCTGGGTGAATGATCCAGTGATCTCGGCGCTGCCCCCCCGGATTTCCTGACGGACGGTCGGCGCCGAAAAGAGCGTGCCATCCAGGATGATGGCCAGCCGGCCGAGTCGACCGCTGCGCCGGTTGTTTTCCTCGATCGTGCGGGTGACATCGGCAAAGCGGTCGGAACCTTTTCCGGTAAAGCGGAGCAGAACCCGGTAGCTGCCATAATCATCGACCGAGGGATAGGCTTCCGAGATCGATTCACCGGTCATCTCGGGAATCCGCTTGATGAAGAGATCCTCGGTGGAGATCTTTCCCGCCCGCTCCTGCTCGAGCACCATGACCTCATAACCGGGAGGGGCGATCTCCCCCTCCAAGCCGGTGGGTGTGGCGGTGGGATGGACCAGACGGAAGTCGAGACGGGCCGGCTTCTTCAGGTCTTTGACTATTTCAGGATTGTCCTTGGTTGAAAGACCGGCCAGCTGGACCTCAATCCGGTTGGTGCCCACCGGTCGGATGATGGGTTCCGCCACGCCGAACGCGTTGACCCGGTTGCCGATGATCTCGATCGCCTTGGCCAGGTCCTCCTCGCGCTGTTGCGATTTCTCTCCCACACCGGGCTGCTCGGTCACTTCGAGGGTGAAGGCGACGCCGCCTTTCAGATCGAGACCCAACTGGAGACGTCCCTTCGAGCGCCTCAATAACTCGTCGAGGAGCAGGGCGTTCCGCTTGCGGACGTTGACCAGGCTCTGCTCAATCCTGATCTCGGGAAAATACTGGGAGAGATCGATCTGATCCTCTTCGCCGATCTGCTTGAGGGCGAGATAAAGGCTCGGACTCTCGCCCGACTCTATTCGTGCGGTGGCCCGATCGAGAACCTCGGTAAATCCGGGACTGGTCACACTTTCGGCCAGATAGACATCAAATGGCGTATCCTTGACCGGGATGAGATTGAGCACCGCCCAGCCGACCACGACCAGGGCTACGATTAACTTCCAGAGGATCTTACCGGACATTTAGGAGAGGGTGTTTGCTGGGGACAGAAGGGACGACGAATTCAGGCCATGAGTCGATTCAGTCGGAATGGTTCAGGATTTCTTTTCGACACCACTGATGAATCCCTTGCCGACTTCGATTTTGGTATTCTCGGCAATCTTGACCACGAACCGGTCATCTTTGACATTGGTGATAACTCCGTGAATGCCACCGGTGGTGACGACTTCATCACCCGTGGCCAGCGCACCGATCATCTCCTGGTGCTTCTTCTGCTTCTTTCGCTGTGGAGCGATCAGGAGGAACCACATGGCCAGAAAGAACAGGCCAAAAAACAGGATCTGACCAATGACGGCATTGTTTCCCGGTGCCTGTTGTGCCAGGACCATTGCGATATTGTCTAAAGGGTTCATGTTCTGCATTGCCTTGTGGAGGGTTTTGAAAATTAAAAGGGGTCAATCAATCTCCGCCATTTCCAAAAAGCAAGCCCATTAAAGTCGAGAGAAACCACCAGCATTGAAGAGGAAAGCTGACACTTCATGGTCTCCGGAGAAGTCGGAGGAACTCTACGGTTTTCGCCGATGGGGGCACCCGCATTTTTCAGTTGATGCCGGCGGCCATGTGACCGTCGATCCTCTCGCAGACAACCGCAAGATACGGATTGTCGACGTAGTGGAAGAAGCGCGGACCATGGGCATCCGGGCGCCGATGGTGATCCGCTTCCAGGACCTGCTTCGGCATCGGGTGGTCGAGCTCAACCACGCCTTCATCCAAGCGATTCATTCGGAAGGCTACGAGGGCGCCTACCGAGGCGTCTTTCCGATCAAGGTGAACCAGCTCCGGGAGGTCGTGGAGGAGATCCTCTCAGCCGGCCGTCGGTTCGGCTACGGTCTGGAGGCCGGCAGCAAGCCGGAACTGATCGCCGCCCTGGCCATGGATGAATCCAGGGACCGCCTGGTCATCTGTAATGGCTACAAGGACAACGACTATATCCGCCTGGCCCTCCTGGGGCGAAAACTCGGGCGCCGGATCATACTCGTAGTCGAACAAGCCTCGGAGATACCCCGTATCATCACCCTGGCCAATGAAACCGGGGTGAGACCATGGATCGGCATCCGGGTGAAATTAAACACCCGGGGCGAGGGCAAGTGGGCGACATCGACCGGAGAGAACGCCAAATTTGGGCTGACCACCTCGGAAATCCTGACCGCAACCCGTCAGCTGCGGGAGGCAAAGCTGCACCGATGCCTCAAACTGCTTCATTTTCACATCGGCTCGCAGGTTCCCAATATCATTACGATCAAGAACGCCGTCACCGAGGCGACCCGCACCTATGTGCAATTGGTGCAAATGGGGTTTCCGATGGGTTACCTCGACGTGGGTGGCGGCCTCGGAATCGACTACGACGGCAGCCGGACCAATTTCGAGAGCTCAATGAACTACTCGATGGCGGAATATGCCCGGGACGTTGTGTCCAATGTCCGCGATGTCTGCACCTCCTCCGATGTCACGGTCCCCACCTTGGTGTCCGAAAGCGGTCGGGCCGTGACGGCCCCCCACTCCCTCCTCATACTCGAGGTGTTTGAACGCATCTCCAGGAAAGAATCAGTTCCATCCCTGATCAGCCCGCAAGAGAAGCCCAAGGTCGTGGCGGACCTCGAACACCTGCTCAATGAACCCGGTGGCTACAGTCGGCTCGAGCGGTTTCATGACGCGATGGAAAAGAAGGAGGAAGCCTTCTCTCTTTTCAATCACGGTTACCTGGACCTGGAGGGCCGCGCCCGGGCCGAATCTCTGTTCTGGGATATCTGTCGCCAGATTGATCAGGAAGCCGGAACGGGATACCAGCCCGAGGAACTCCTGAACCTCAAGCAGATGCTGTCCGATCAGTATGTCTGCAACTTTTCTGTCTTTCAGTCGCTCCTCGATCACTGGGCGCTCAAGCAGCTCTTCCCCGTCGCTCCCATCCACCGCCTCGATGAGGAACCATCGGTCAACGCGACGCTGGTGGACATCACCTGCGACAGCGATGGGAAGATTGATCAGTTCATCGATCTGCAGGATGTTCGAAACTATCTCCCCCTTCACCCCCTGAACGGAAAGCCCTACTATCTCGGCGTCTTCATGGTGGGAGCCTACCAGGACATCATGGGCGACATCCACAATCTCTTCGGGCGGGTCAGCGAAGCCCATGTTTTTCTCGAGGAGGACGAGGACAACGGCTTTTACATCGAGGAAACCATCGAAGGAAACCGGATCGCGGAGGTACTCAAAGGGGTCCAGTACAATCCGGAGGACCTCTGTCGCCGCATGAAACGACAGGTCGACCGGGCGACACGCAAGGACCTGGTCAAGCCCCGGGAAGGTGTGCGCCTGCTTGAATTCTTCGAGTCTCAACTCGAATGCAAGACGTACCTTAATATCAACTACGAATCTGAAGGAGGCAAACCTTGAATCGAGCGCCGACCTGCAGGGCCTCGAGCAATGACTCCACTACCATGCACCCACCCTCACCGAGGGGGTCAAAGCTCTACCGAGGCGGCCTTCTGCCGCGGTAATGAGAAATGATCCCGCTACCATGCACCCTCCGACACCGAAGGGGTCAAAGCTCAAATCTCGCATTGGCATGCAAGATTTCGAGCAATGACCCCGTGCTGTTATGTCCAAGATCCTCACCCTGACCACAAATCTGCTGGCCGAAACGACACTCGAATACCCGACGTGGAAGAAAGGCAGAACCCACCGCGCAACCAATCAATCGTTTCAGGTCGGGGGCAAGGGAATCAACGTGGTCAAAATGCTCGCCCGCTTGAATGCCCCGGGCACAGCTCTCTGTTTCCCGGGGGGTAACTCCGGCCGGCACTGCGAACAGTGGCTGGGCGACAACGGCATCGATTTCCAGCCCTTCCCCACTCCCGAGGAGACGCGGACCGGCACCGTCGTCCGGGTGCCCGGTGAGCCTGAGACGACTTTCCTGGGTCTCGACTGCGTGATCGATCCGGAGAGCGTCAACGCCTGCTGCGACGCCCTTGCCGCCCAACCCCCGGGCACGCGACTCGCCCTCTGCGGCATAATTCAGAACTGGGCCCATCCGGTCTGGGACCGGTTACGGGAAGAACTGAGGGTCTGGAACGGGCACCAGATGCTGGCCGCGGATACCTACGGGCCGCCTCTGCGGTGGATGGCGGAGCTCGGCGCGTCCATGATCAAGCTCAACCGGGTCGAATTCTCCACCCTTCTCGGTGAAGAGGAACTGGCACCGGCCGAACTGCCCGAAGCGCTTCAAACCGCCATGGAATCCTACGCGGTCAACCAATGGGTGGTCAGCGATGGGGGCGCAGATATCTGGTACATCGAACGCGGTTCCGACCCCAGATCCATCACGCCACCGAAGATCAACGAGGTCTCCCCGACCGGCTCAGGCGACGTCCTGTTTGCCGGGATTCTCGACGGTGTTCTCAATCAGAATTTCAGCCTGACCCGTGCCATTGAGTTGGGTGCCCGGCTCGCTTCAGCCAGTGCCGCAAGACCAGGAATCGCCGATTTTCCCGACAGCGAGATCTGAAAGGGGTCAAACGTAGAATTTAAACATCTGTTGATGTTTAAATTCTACGTTTGACCCCTTTTCAGTCAGGTGACGGCTCCGATACGAACGCAGAAATCGCCGAATCGCTCTCCGTCCGATCGCTGGGCGGCGTATTGTCGAAGCAAAGGATCCAGGCGTTCGAGAATCTGCGCGGGGGTCTGGGCGGCGGCCACCTCCCGGTTCAGGCGGGATCCCAGATAGTCTGCTCCAAGGAAAAGGTTGTACTTGCCCGGCGCCTTGCCCACGATGCCGATTTCAGCCAGGTAGGGGCGCGCGCACCCATTGGGGCAACCGGTCGACCGAATGCTGATCGGTTCGTCCTGGAGTCCGGTTTCGACCAGAATCCGCTCCAGCGAGTCGAGAAACTCCGGCAGCTGTCGTTCACTTTCAGCCAAGGCCATCCCACAGGTCGGGAGGGCCGGGCAGGCCATGGAATTGAGACGCAGGCCGGTCTGCCGGTTGGCTGCGGACAGTCCGTTTCGCTCCAGGATTTCCTCAACCGCCGCCTTGGACGGCTCATCAATCCCACAGACAGCGATATTCTGACTCGGGGTGAGGCGGAAATCCCCCTGCCTCAAAGTCGCGATTTCACGCAGGGCGGTTTTGATCCGTTGATCGCCTCGATCGGCGATCCGACCGCTCTGAATAAAAAGCACGTAGGACCAGAGGCCATCGGCCCCCTGAGTCCAGCCATAATCGTCAACAATGCGTTCAAACCGGAAGTCACGCTCCTCACCGAGTTTGATACCTGAACGCACCTCGACCTGCTGTTTGAACCATTCGAGTCCCTTGTCCTCGATGGTGTATTTCAGCCGGGCGTGCCTGCGGTCGCTTCGATCGCCGTGGTCCCGCTGCGTCGTGACAATCGCTTCAGCCAGGGCAGAGACCTGCTCCGGCGTGCAGAATCCCATGGGCAGGGCGAGTTTCGGATAGGTTTTCGCATTGCCGTGGCTCATGCCGAGCCCGCCCCCGACCACCAGATTGAAACCGGACAGTATCCCGTTCTCGATCACTGCGATCAGTCCCAGATCCTGAGAGTAGACATCGACATCATTACTCGGAGGAATGGCCACTCCGATCTTGAATTTCCGGGGCAGGTAAGTCTGGCCGTATATCGGCTCCTCCTCCACTTCGCCGCCACCCACCAACTCGTCCTCGAGCCAGATCTCGTGATAGGCTCTGGATCTCGGGAGCAGGTGATTCGCGGCGCGGCAAGCCACTTCATAGACCTCCCGGTGCACAGACGATCGTTCCGGATGAACATGGCACATCACATTGCGATTGATGTCGCCACAGGCACCGATGGAATTCAGCAGCACCTGGTCCATCCTCTTGACCAGCGGTCGAAGGTTTCCCTTGAGGATACCGTGGATCTGAAACGCCTGCCGCGTGGTCAGTCGTATCGTTCCGTTGCCGTAAAGATCGGCGAGTTCATCGATGACCGCGAACTGTTCGGGAGTGCAGATACCACCGGACACCCGAACCCGGATCAGAAAGGAAAAGGCCTTCTCCAACTTCTGGCGGCGTCGCTCGATACGAACATCGCGATCATCCTGGAGGTAGAGACCATGAAACTTGGTCAACTGGGAATCATCTGCACTGATACCACCAGTCGATTGATCATCAAGACCTTCAGCAATTGTGCCGCGCAGATTCCGGCTGTTGGCCTTGATCGCTTCGTTAGCGTGATGAGGCTTTGTCGATTCCGTTTCGGTACTCATGTCCAGTCGCTCAACATAGATGGCCGGATTCAAACATCAAGCGATAACCCAACTGTGTGGGGTAAGAAAGTAAAGATGGCGAAAATAGGCTTTAGCTGATGGCCCTTCGACGGGGTCCTCAGTACCGGTAGTGTTCCGGCTTGTAGGGCCCGTCCTGAGAGACCCCCAGGTATTCGGCCTGGTCGGAGGTCAATCGCGTCAGCTTGACCCCGATCTTTTCGAGGTGGAGCCGGGCGACTTCTTCATCCAGATGCTGGGGCAGTCGGTAGACGCCTGGTTTGTAGACCTTGCGGTTGTTCCAGAGATCGATCTGCGCGAGTGTCTGGTTGGCGAACGAATTGGACATCACAAATGACGGGTGTCCGGTCGCACAACCGAGATTGACCAGCCGACCCTCGGCCAGGATGAAGATCGAGCGACCGTCGTCGAAGAAGTACTGATCGACCTGGGGCTTGACCTCCACCTTGCGGACTCCCGGCAGTTCGCCCAACGCATCGACTTGGATTTCATTGTCGAAATGCCCGATATTGCAGACGATGGCCTGATCTTTCATCCGGACCATGTGCCCGGTTGTGATGATGTCCTTGTTACCGGTGGTGGTGACATAGATGTCGCCGCGGCCGAGGGTTTCTTCCAGAGTGGTGACTTCATAGCCTGCCATCGCTGCCTGGAGGGCGCAGATCGGATCGATTTCCGTCACGATCACGCGGGCACCGAACCCGGCCAGTGACTGGGCTGAGCCTTTACCCACGTCGCCAAAACCACAGATAACCGCCACCTTGCCGGCGATCATAACGTCGGTGGCGCGCTTGATGCCATCGGCCAAAGACTCACGGCATCCGTAGAGGTTGTCGAATTTCGACTTGGTCACCGAGTCATTCACGTTGATGGCGGGAACCAGCAGTTCGCCCTTCCTGTGCATGTGATAGAGCCGATGCACGCCTGTCGTCGTCTCTTCGGAAACCCCCTTCCACTCCTCGACCACCTGGTGCCAGCGGTTTGGATTCTCGGCTCGGATCTTCTTGAGCAGTTCCTTGATCACGCCTTCCTCCCGGCTGGAAGCCGCCTGATCGGCCCAGTCGCTTCCATCCTCGACCTCATACCCCTTGTGGATGAGAAGAGTGGCATCTCCGCCGTCATCGACAATCATCTGTGGTCCCAGGCCTCCGGGGAATGACAGGGCCTGATCGGTGCACCACCAGTATTCTTCAAGCGTCTCCCCTTTCCAGGCGAAGACCGGAACCCCGGTCTCCGCAATGGCGGCGGCGGCGTGATCCTGGGTTGAGAAAATATTACAGCTCGCCCACCTCACATCGGCTCCGAGGGCAATCAAAGTCTCGATCAGGACGGCTGTCTGTACCGTCATGTGGAGCGAGCCGGTGATCCGTACTCCCGCCAAAGGCCTGGTAACCGAGTGCTTTCCCCGAATGGCCATGAGGCCGGGCATTTCCTGCTCTGCGATGGCGATCTCCTTACGGCCGAATTCGGCCAGGGAGATATCGTGAACCTTATAGTCGTTTTCCAAAGTTGTTGTCATTATTCTGTCCCTCAACGGATGGCTTTGACCAATTCGTCGGCCTTATTGGTCTGTTCCCAAGGAAGATCCGGTTTCCCGAAATGGCCGTAATTCGTCGTCCTGGTGTAAATGGGCCGGAGCAGATCAAGCTGCTTGATGATCTCGGCAGGTTTGAAACCGAAGACTCTCTTCACGGCAGCGGCGATCTTCTCATCACTCACCCGGCCGGTCTCGAAGGTATCCACCGTAATGCTCACCGGATTCGGGTATCCGATCGCATAAGCGACCTGAAGTTCCACGATCGGGGCGAGACCCGCGGCCACGATATTCTTGGCCACCCAGCGACACATATAGGCGGCGGAACGATCCACTTTAGAGGGATCCTTGCCGGAAAAGGCACCTCCGCCATGGCGTCCCCATCCCCCGTAGGTGTCGACAATGATCTTGCGTCCGGTCAGCCCGGCGTCGCCTTCCGGTCCACCGGTGACAAACCGTCCGGTCGGATTGATCAGGAACTTGGTTCTGGAGGAGAGCATCTTCTTGGGAAGAACCTTCTTGATTACCTTCTCGATCATGAAGGACCGGATTTCCTTGTGGGAAACATCCGCCGTATGCTGGGTCGAAATCACGGCCGCGGTAATGTGCTGGGGCTTGCCGTTCTTGTAAGCGACCGAGACCTGGGTCTTGCAGTCCGGTCGAAGCCACTTGACGCGGCCCGATTTGCGCAGGCGAGCAATCTCCCGTCCGAGAAGATGAGCGTACATGACGGCCGACGGCATCAACTCCGCGGTTTCGTTGCAGGCATATCCGAACATGATCCCCTGATCACCGGCCCCCTGTTCGTCCGTGGTTTTACCCTTTGCCTTCCGGGCATCCACGCCTTGGGCAATATCGGGTGACTGGCGGGTCAAGGCATTGGTGATAAAGACCTTGTCGGCGTGAAAAACGTCACTGTCATTGGTGTAGCCGATCTCTCGAATGGCCGCCCTTACGATTTTCTCATAGTCCAGTTTTGCCTTGGTCGTGATCTCACCGGCCAGAAAGACACAGTTGCTCTTGACCAGCGTCTCGCAGGCGACGCGACTCGATCGATCCTGTGCCATACAGGCGTCGAGGATGCAATCTGATATGTAGTCGGAGACCTTGTCGGGATGGCCCTCCCCGACCGACTCGGATGAAAATACGAAGTTCTTCGGCATAATTTCCGGGGAACGAACACCGAAGAGCTCCCTGAGGCAAGATAAATATCAACGTATTCGAATCTCTTGATATGTTTGTTACAAGTGACTGATTTCATCCTTTCGAGTCCTTCAGGCTCAGGAGCCACCCCGGGCGGGGTTGGGACGGGGCACTCGATGGAGTGTTTTACGGAGTCACCGTAATTTTAGGGTAAAGATCGGGCGGCCTCAGGACGAAGACCTAGTGCAGGCCGCCGCACATATTGTAACTTATGGGAAGGCCCTTATGAGACAGATGGAGTCAAAAATTGAAAGAAAACAGGAGTAATGAACAGACATGGTCTTTTTCCCGACTTCAGCGTTGCTCGTCAGTCACGAATCTACGGATTCGCTTCTTCCTCGCGCCTTGAACTCCGAATAAACCCCACGTCCACAAGAGCCAATCTGTTTGGCGGACACCACCAGACGAGACACGTCCATCCATGGCCTACAAGATCAACGCCCTAATCGTAGACGACGACGACCATGTCCGTGGTTTCCTCGTCGTCCTTATCCGCCGTCTTCTGGAGGGGGTGGTCTTCGAGGCCCGCCACGGGCAGGAAGCCATCGAAATCTACAAGGCGGAGAAGCCGGATCTTGTTCTACTCGACGTCAACATGCCACACATGAACGGCTTGGATGCGCTCCGGCAGATTCGTGCACTCAATCCCGACGCGGTGATCATAATGCTCACCTCGCTGGCCACTCGGCGCATCGTCGAGGACGCAGCGGACCTGGGAGCGTGCAATTTCATACGAAAAGACACCCCAAAGAGCCAGATTCTCGAAGTCATCACCAACACCATCGAGGAGCATCTGGTCCCTCAAACCGAGGCGACCCAATCCTGACATGTCTGAAAACGACATCGATTTCGCATCGTCGGATGAAGAACTGACCAAGGTTCAGGAAGTTCGATATTCCCTACCCAAGCTGCTCCACGAGCTCCAGGTCGAACGCACCTCGTCGGTTTTCTCCAAGGAGATTCTCGATCAGGTGGAGATCAGCAAAATTTTTGCCCAAAAGAAGCGTGCCCGTGAAAAAGCCCGAGAATAAAAAATTCATGGAGCTGATCCGGGCGAAGCCGTATGAGGTCAGCTCAGACCTGCTTGAGCCGCTCCTCGAAGATCACCCGCCCGACTCGCTGGAACTGCTCGAGGCGATCATCAAGGCGAAGCTCCTGACCAAGGACCAGGCCACCCAAGCCTGGAGTGATGCCATTGGAGTCGCTTATATCGAGCCGCACACCACCATAATCAATCGCGAGGCGCTCGATCTGATACCGCTCGAGATCGCGCAGAAGGTGAAGGTTCTGCCCCTCTACCTCTTTGATACCGTGCTCACGGTGGCGATGTCTGATCCGACCGACACTGAGCTTGTCACCCGCCTGAGCCAGATCGCCAAGACCCAGGTCACGAGCGTATTCAGCCTCCAAAGCGAGATCGAGACCGCCATCTCGATCCATTATCAGACCGAAAAGGGCATCAAGGAAGCCCTTGCCGATCTTCGATCAATCGATCTGGGGCTGTCCGATGACATGTCGGCGGACCGCATCACGGAACTGACCGAAAATGTCTCGCTCATCCAGATCGTCAATTCACTGATCTATTTTGCGATCCGCGAACGGGCCTCGGACATCCATATCGAACCGAGTGAAACCGCGACCAAGATCAGATTCCGGATAGATGGGATTCTCCGCGAGGTGCTGACCTTTCCCAAAAAGGTTCACCCGGCCATCATCGCGCGCCTCAAGATCCTCTGCAGCCTCAATATCACGGAGAGCCGATTTCCGCAGGACGGTCGCTTTTCGCTGACCCTCGGTTCGAACCGTGCCGACTTCCGCTTATCTTTCCTCCCGACGGTTTACGGCGAAAAGGTCGTTGTCCGCATCCTGGCGTCAGGCAACAAGCGTGATTTCCTGGAGTTGGACAAGATGCTCATCTCCCAGAATATTCTCATACCCTTCCGGCGCCTGATCCAGAATCCCAATGGCATCATCTTCGTCACCGGGCCAACCGGATCGGGAAAGACCACGACACTCTATGCCGCGCTTCAGGAACGGAACACATCCGGAGTCAACATCGTAACGATTGAGGACCCGGTCGAATTGCAGTTGGAAGGCATCAACCAGTCGCAGGTCAACAGTCACATTGACCTCAGCTTCGGGCTCCTCCTGCGGTCAATTCTTCGCCAGGATCCGGACATTATCCTCGTCGGTGAGATTCGGGACCTGGAGACGGCCAAGATCGCCACCGAAGCGGCCCTGACCGGTCACCTTGTCTTTGCCACCCTGCATACCAACAATGCCCTCCAGGCCATCACCCGCCTGGTTGAGATCGGTGTGGAGCCACACCAGGTATCCCCGTCAATCATCGGGGTGGTCGCCCAGCGGCTGGCCGCAAGAATCTGCCAGCGGTGCAAGGAAGCCTACTACCCGAGCACAAATGAGCTCCGGAAGTACTTCCTGGACGAAGGACTGACCGAAGTTCCATTTTACCGCGGTCGCGGGTGTCCCGATTGCAGCCATACCGGATACAGGGGACGGATCGCCTTCCACGAGCTTGTTCTGATCACCGAGGAGATGCGTTCAATCATCGCCAAGGAAGGAAGCACGGAAGATTTACAGCGAGCGGCCCGGAAAGTCGGATATCGCCCATTGCGTTACGACGGCCTGAAGAAGGTTCTGCTTGGTCTGACCACGATCGAAGAGATCGAGCAGAATACTTCGTTTGAGTGGGCCTACTAGTCCATCACGCATGAAGTGATGGGTAAGGTAGGAGAGGGAAGCGGGGTATCTCCCAATCAGAGGAAGGTCTCACAGGACCCCATCATTTCACGATTGCCAGAGCACCGGTTTCCAGCTGAACCCGTCAACGGGTGAACAGAATTTCGAAGAGGCGGTTCAGACGTGCGCCCGGCGCAACCTCGCCGCGTTTCGTCGCGACCAATCTCAGGCACGGATAGCGGGCAAGGAGCTCACGGTCATGAAAGACCACCTGCACCCGCCCCGTCTTTCCGGCCGGCGCTACGGTCAACGGCGTCCAGCGCACCGGCAGTCCGTACCAGGTAATATCGACCCGCCAGCCCTTCACCTGCTCCGGGAGCGGTTTCAGCAGGAGTTGGGGATACCGCCGAACGAAATCCGGGACCTGTCCGGTCACCCACTCGACCGTAACTGCAGTCGGTTGACGCAAGAGGTATTCCCGGGGTCCTTCGACCTCGCCCCGTGCCAGGCGGTCCACCAGATCGTGGAAATCGAACCCAACCGTATTCATGCCGCTGAAGACACCGTGGTGGTTGCGGCTTCCATACTTCTGGCGGTCGTACCAAGTCTGAAAATTGCGACTGAGCCACAGACCTGTTTCGAGGTGGACATGGGCGCGCTCCCGAGGGATGGAGTAGCCGGCCGCCGTTCTGCCCATGGTGCCGATCCTCTGCCCGGACCGCACCTGGTCCCCGGTCGACAGGCCCGAAGTCACCTTCGAAAGGTGGGCGTAGAGGCTGATGAAGGGAACGTCCAGACCGGTATGTTCGATGACGATGTAGGTTCCGAAGCTGCTATTGCCCGAACGCCTGTTAACATAGCGAACGACACCATCCTGGATGGCGCGGATGGCATCGATCGCCTCCCCGCGTCGATCGCGGTCCAGGGCCTTCAGGTCGAGCCCCTCGTGAAACTGGTTGCCGTTCGAACGGACACAGCCAAAGAGGCCAGAAACCGTCTTTCCCGAAACGGTCGGCTGGACGTAGGCATCGAAACTGAGCCCCTCGCGGTAGGCGGGGTTCGGCGTCGGCCAGGAAAACTGCAACGCCCCCTCCAGTCGCACCAGGCCACCGGCAGCAAGAATCAGAAGCAACCCTCGAATCATCGTTTATGAGCTCTTCCGGATCGCTTTCTGCACCTCTTCGGTGGTGGATTTCAGGTTGAAGGCCAACTTGTCCAGTTCATCGTCCGACACCTCCAGGAAAATGAGGATATCCCCATACGACAGGGGGCTGTTCATCACTCGAACGCCGAGGGGAGCATTGTTGATCGTAAGCACAAGGCGACGACCGAGGTTGTTCACGCTGAGCCGATAAAGATCGCGGGCTGCGTCCACGGTCATCGTGAACCTCAGGCAGAGCCCGAGATCAACCTGGACCAGGTCGACATTCACAATATCGAGTTCACTGAAAACGGGCTTCGGATCGACTGGAACCACCGCCTTGCTCAGGGGCAGCATCAGCGCATCGCTGTAACCCTCCCGTGGATTGCTCTCGACGAAGAAACGGGCCAGCATCGGGTCATAGTCGATTTTCTTGTTGGTCGCACACCCGGCGACCAACAAGACGACCAGAAGCGGGAAAATCGCCACGGCATATTGCTCGCAGATTCTGTAGTTCATTTCATGACTCCTGCCTCAACCAGTGTTCGCTCCGGCACCAAACCCATGATCTCCGCTCCGATGGCATCGCAGATCAGAAGTCCGGATTCAGTCAGTCGCACCCTGCCCTTGCCATCGGAAACCAACAGCCCGTCGTCTTCCAGCCTTTTCATGAAGGGACGAAGCGGTTCGAAGCAGATTCCGGGGAAACGTCGTTCGAGGGCAGCGAGGTCGACCCCCTCGCTGAGCCGCAACCCGAACACGATCGCATCCTCCGCCAGCAAACCGGGGCTGAGGCCCTCCCGCCCGGACTGCCCCCGGAGACCGCCGGCCAGATCTGCGCTCCATGCCTCAAGGTCGGGCGGGTTCGCCCCCCGCCACCCGTCCTGCTGACTGGCGGCGGCCGGGCCGAGGCCGATCCAGTCACCCATCCTCCAGGTATTCAAATTATGGATACATTGATGACCGGGACGGGCAAAATTGGAGACTTCGTAATGCGCATACCCGGCGGCGGCCAAAAACCGCCAGGTCTCGAGGTAGAGTTCCGTCTCCGTCGCCTCGTTCCGCTCGATCCGCCCTTCGCTCAGTCGGACATAGAGGGCCGTATCCTCCTCGAAGGTCAGGCAATAGGTCGAAAGATGGTCCGGCTTGAGGCGGATGGCTTCCTCGAGGTCTGACCGCCATTGCGCGGCGTCCTGGCCCGGAACGGCGAACATCAGGTCAAGGTTGACGTTGGCAAACCCGGACTCGCGAATCCAGTCAAAGGCCCGGTATATCTGTTTCGGACTGTGTGGCCGGCCCAGGGCATCGAGCATGCCGGGTTGAAAGCTCTGAACGCCCATCGAGATCCGGGTCACCCCCAGATCCTTCAACCGGCGAAGCTTGCCTGGCTTGACCGATCCGGGCGCCACCTCGACCGTCCATTCCTCAAACTCACCCCCGAAAGCATCGAGCAGCAGTCGGCCCAGGGATTCGAGGTCTCTTTCGTGAAGGACCGAGGGCGTTCCGCCGCCGACAAAGCAGGTCGCCATTTTCCGGGTGTTACAGAGTGAAACCTCGCGCCCGACATTTTCGAGGTATCGACGGATATCGTCCCGATGGGGTACGACCTGGTAAAAGGCACAGAAATCACAGGATCGGGCACAGAATGGCACATGCAGATAAAGACCGGGTCCATGTTGGTCGATCGATACGGGTCGTGGCTGCCGGATTTCAGTCATGGGTCACCATCTGGAATTTGTTTGCAATGCGCTTCAGACTGTTTTCTACCAATTAACCTTTTCCATGCAAAAATTAGCTCTATTTTTCTCGGGCCGCCGGCCTGTTCTGGGTGTCATGGGTGCTGCGCTCCTTCTCCTGAGCGGTTGCGACCTGACCGTCAAGAATCTCACGCCTCCGACCTTCTCCGAAAATCCCTCGCAGACCTATAGCATCACCCTCCAGGTGAACAAGCGCAGCGGCGTGGTCTCAGCTGACAGCATCCAACCCAATATCGTGATTGACGGCCAGATATTTCCGATGGTCCGGAGCGCGCTGGGGGACGATGTTTACGAGTTTGACTATCGGTTGCCCTCGGGTCGCCAGAACGGCGCCTACTACTTCCTGGTCAACTACGAAGTCAGTGCTGGAACCGGCCCGAAAATCCGCGACACCTTCACTGAGCTCTACGAATTCACGGTGGTCAACCGGTATGCCCTGACTCTCGAGGTCGACCGGGCGCCGGTAGGGGCAAAAGTTGCCGTGCTGGGACGCGGATTCACACCGTCGGATACCGTCATGGTGGGCGGCATGCCGGCCCAGACGAAATTTGAGTCGTCCACCTCGCTCAGTTTCCACGTGCCTCCGGTGGCTGCGGGGCAGAATCATCAGGTGACACTTTCGAGCGGTCTGGATGTCGGCACCATCCGCGTGGATCCGGCGACCGTCCGGGTGGTTCCCTCCTCACTGAACCTGGCCCAGGGTGAGAGCGGCATGCTCATTTTTTCGATCCCAGCCCCGGCTCCCGCCGGCGGCATGGTCATCAATGTGACCACCGACGCACCCGCCAGCGTGGTGATGCCTGAAGTCATCGTCCCCGCCGGCGACCGGTCGGTCAATGTATCCGTCCAGGGTGGCCAGCCCGGCAACGGATCGCTCTACATATCCGTTTCCGGCCAGAACGAGATAATCATTCCCATCACGGTTCGCTGACCGGCTCTGCAAACTCAAGATCGACCGCGACCAGGCGATGATCGCTGGCAAGTGCCGCGGCTTCGGACTCCATGATCAATCCCCGTCCGGTTCTGATCAGGGGCAGCAATCCCGGGGAGGTCAGGAAATAATCTGACCGGCTGTAGACCTCTTCCTTCTGATAATGATAGGTCCAGGTCTGTCCCCAGCGATTGAAAGCCGGCACCCCGATCGAAATCCCGGTCTTACCCCGTTTCAAGAGCGCCGCGACCGTCCGGGAAGCCCGAGTGTCGTTGAGATCCCCTGCGATCAGGAATGACGAATCGCCAGGTGCCGGATAGCGCTTCAGGATGAGGTTTCGCACCGCGCGCGCCTCTCCGACCCGACGTTGCTCCGACTCGGGATCATCCCGCCGATCCGAATAGCGGCTCTTGAGATGAACCACAAAGAGACTCCAGCGGTGATCGTTTGTGTTGAAGACCAACTCGATCAGGCCCCTCTTGACCGTCTCCTTTTCGCCGAAATATTTGAATGACAGGAGATCGACCGAACGTTCCTCGGCAAAAGAAATCTTCGACAGGACTGCTATATGCCTTTCCTCATCGGCTGCCTCAAGGTGGTGCAGGTAGGGGTAGTCAAGCCCCTCAGCCTGCAGATCCTGCCTCAACTCCTCCAGGTAGGGCAGTGCCCCGATTTCCTGCACGGCGAGAACATCGGCATTCGCCTTCCGGATCACCTTTCGCAGAGCCGTTTTCTCCGCCTCCGGTTTCGGATAATCAGGCCGAAAGGAACCGTCGACCCTCCGGTCCATTGTGAGATAGTTCCTCAGATTATAGGTCGCAACCCGAACGGAAACGCTCTCGTCCCCGCTGTATCCGGTCGAGGAAGAAAGAACGGCAAGGACAATGAACCGGGCAACTGCGGTCCTCATGCCGATGCTCCCGTTCCGGTCTGGTCTGAGATCGCTCCGGAACGTTCGGCAAAGGTGGGATGGGAATAATAGAAGCGGCTGTAGAGCGGATGTGGCGTCAGATTGCCCAGGTTTTTCTCCACCAGTTTGCGGAGCGCCCCGATCATGGCATCGCGACTGCCGGTCACCACCACCGCATAGGCGTCGGCTTCGTATTCGTGTTTTCTCGACAACAGGTTGATGACCGGAGAGAGCCAGAATGTGACCACCCCACCCAGGAGAGCGACTAGAAGGAAGACCGCGGCCATGCTCGACTCGGCGAATCCAAAGCCCGGCAGGAACCAGCCGCTCCCGGCGAGTCGATCGATGACGAAAAACCCGGCCAGAACCATGAATAATGAGAGCGCGAGCATTCGCGTGATGTGGCGTTTCTTGTAGTGGCCGATCTCGTGGGCCAGCACCGCTTCAAGTTCGGGTTCGCTCAATTGTTCGATCAGCGTGTCGAACATCACGATCCGCCGAAACCCACCGAATCCGGTGAAGAATGCATTCGAATGGGCCGATCGCCGGCTGCCATCCATCACCTGAATACTCGCGGCCCGAAACTCCGTCCGGTCGGCGAGGCCGAGGAGGCGCTCACGCAGGGTCCCTTCAGAGAGGGGGGTGAACTTGTTGAACAGCGGCATGATAAAGGCCGGGTAAACCACGATCATCACCATCTGAAAGGCCGCAAAGATTCCGAATCCCCAGAGCCACCACGAGGCACCCAGCCATTCGACCAGCTTGAGCAGCAGCCAGAGCAGCGGAAACCCGATCAACAGGCCGATCACCCATCCTTTAAGTCGATCGGTCACCCACAACCCGAGGCTGCTGCGATTGAAACCAAACTTGCCCTCCAGTTTGAACTGGGCCCACCACTCCATCGGAATCGAGGGCAGTCCGAGCAGAAAAACCGCCGCGAAGAAAAAGAGCCCCTGTGCCCACGCGGCCCGCCCCACGAGATCGGTCACCCACTGGTAAAGCCAGGGCAGAATCCCGGAAATCAGCACGCCGGCCAGAACTGCGGCATCAAAGATCGAATCGATCATACTGAATCGCAGCTTGGCGATCGAATAAGCCACCGATTTCTGGTAATTTTCCTCCGACATCACATCAGCAATGGCGGCTGGAGGAGCATCTGCGAACCGGCGAACCTCTGATAAGTTCAGGGTATCGAGCCAGAGCTGCGCCGCCAGTCGAAGGAAGAGGAGGCAGAGGAAGACAATCAGGACGTCCGACATGAGAATGGGCTATCAGAACCACGGCCCCGCAAGCGGGCAAGCTTTAGAGGCTGTCTTAGAAGTGATGAAATGTGTCGTTTGGACAGAAAAGGCCGTGGCGCAAGGCACATCCCAAACGGGGTATCCCTGTAGGGCTATCCCTTTGGGATGGAACGCGGCGCCGGGGTCGTTTTTGTCCAAACCCTTTGGGCAGAGTTGCTTTGGGTCGTGGCCGGCGTTGGGCACGAGGACCAGGGCCTACGGGCCCGGGCCCCTCGTCCCCGCCTTGCCCAGCGGCCCAAATCAATCTCTGCGACACGCTTCAGCACTTCTAAGGCAGCCTCTTGGTCATGGGAGTCAACCAAAGCCAAGAATGGTTTGATATCATACCCCAGAGAGTCATCTTCGCCTCGTGGCACCCAAGGAGAAATCGGAACTTTCGTTCGAGCAGGCACTTGATAAGCTCGAAAAACTCGTCGGCCGGATGGAGGAAGGCGACGTGGGTCTGTCTGAACTGCTGGAGAAATACGAGGAGGGGAGCCGGCACCTGCGAGCCTGCGAATCGCGGCTTAAGGAAGCCGAAATGAAGATCGAAAAACTCCGGGCAAGTCGAGACGGACCGGAACTCGACGAATTCGAGCCCGAACGGGACTGAGCGGTCATCTCCCCTGAGTCGCATGGACGATAAGGAAACCAGAACCCGGGCACAACCGCCCAAGGCGTCGCTCCTCGCGCACATCGGTAGTCCCGGTGACCTGAAGAATATCGCTGTTGCGGACCTCCCACGACTTGCCGAGGAGATCAGAGAACGACTGATTTCGGTCACCTCAGTCAACGGGGGGCACCTCGGTCCCAACCTCGGAGTGGTCGAGTTATCGATCGCTCTTCATCATGTTTTCGATTCACCAAACGACAGTCTGGTCTTCGATGTCGCCCACCAGGGTTACGTACACAAGCTGCTGACCGGGCGCAATGACGGGCGTTTCAGCACCATAAGGAAAACCGGGGGATACAGTGGATTCCTCTCCCGGGCCGAGAGCAAACACGACAGTTACGGGGCGGGGCACGCCGGAACGGCCCTGTCGGCGGCCCTGGGCATGGCCACCGCCCGCGACTTGCTCGGCGGAGACGAACACGTGGTCGCCGTTCTCGGCGACGCCGCATTGACCTGCGGAATCACGATGGAGGCGCTGAACAACGTCACCCAATCGACTCGGCAGCTGATCGTGATCCTGAACGACAACGAATGGTCAATCGCACGAAACGTGGGCGCGATGTCCAAATACCTGACCGAGTTGATCACCAACCCCGTCTACAACCGGCTGCATGAAGACCTTGAATCGTTCCTCAAGATAGTCCCGGGCGGCAATTCACTCATCAAACTCGGCGGCCGTGCCAAAGTCGGGGCAAAGAGCATGATGGTCCCCTCCTCATTGTTTGAGAAATACGGGCTTCGTTACCTGGGACCGATCGACGGCCATGATATCGAACTGGTGATCAAGAACCTCGAGTTCGCCCGACACGCCGATCGCCCCATCGTGATCCATCTCATCACCACGAAGGGGAAAGGGTACGATGTCGCGCTGAAACAACCTGAGCGGTTCCACGGCACGAGCCCGTTCGATCCCGCATCCGGCAAACCGAAGGCAACCGTATCGGGCACGCCCCCGAATTACCAGGACGTCTTCGGCAAGGCTCTGGTCAAGCTTGCCCGAAAGGACAAAATGATCGTGGGCATCACCGCCGCCATGCCGAGCGGGACTGGCCTGGGGCACCTGGCCGAAGCCCTGCCAGAGCAGTTCTTCGATGTCGGAATCGCCGAGGAACACGCCGCGCTCTTTGCCGCCGGGCTGGCCACCAAGGGATTTCATCCGGTCTGCGCAATCTATTCCACCTTTCTCCAGCGAGCGGTCGATCCGATCATCCACGACGTCTGCCTGCAGAACCTCCCCGTGACCTTCTGCATGGACCGGGCCGGATTGAGCCCGAACGACGGTCCTACTCACCACGGCGTTTTTGACATTGCCTACCTGCGCTGCATCCCCAACGCCATCCTGATGCAACCCAAAGATGAAGACGAACTCGTCGACATGCTGCATACCAGCGTCAAGACCGCCAAACCCACTTTTATTCGCTTTCCAAGGGGTGCAGCGGAGGGAGTGAAACGAAAGTCGACTCCGGCTCTGCTCCCGATCGGCGAGGCGGAAGTCCTGCGAAAGGGCTCTGACATTGCCATCTGGGCCCTGGGTCCGATGGTGGCCGAAGCCCTGCGGATCAGCGACCACCTGCTCCTGCACGAGGGTCTTGCGGCAGGTGTGGTCAACGCCCGGTTCTCCAAGCCGATCGATCGCGATCGCCTCCTGGAACAGGCCGCGGAAGTCGGCCTTCTCGTCACCATGGAGGACCATGTCCTGTCCGGCGGCTTCGGTAGCGCCGTGCTCGAAGTTCTCCAGGATGCCGGCGTTCACCTTCCCGTCGAGCGGATCGGGTGGCCGGATGAGTTCGTCGACCACGGCACCAATGTCGATATTCTCCGAACCGCCCACGGTATTTCCTTTGAGGACACCTGCCGCCGCGTGATCGAGCGCTTCCGAAGGCAGGACGAGGAATCGGTCAAAGCCATCTTGTAGTGGAATGCCACGCGTGAATGGATGAAATCCGGATCAATGTCCGGTCCACCCATCAGGAAATGATGGACCATGACACTCTTTCACCAAATATGAACACATCTCATCCGTGGCCCGGCGCCATCCGAAACGAGGTCGGCAAAGCCGTCCTCGGCCAGAATACCGTCATCGAACGTCTTCTGGTTGCACTCCTGGCAAACGGTCATGTCCTGCTCGAAGGCATGCCCGGATTGGCCAAGACACTCCTGATCAAAAGCTTGGGAACAGCACTCGGCCTTCAGTTTGAGCGCATTCAGTTTACACCTGATCTGCTGCCGAGCGACGTGGTGGGCACCATGGTATTCCAGCCCAAGGATGGCCGGTTCATCCCCCATCTCGGACCGGTCTTTGCCAACCTCGTGCTGGCGGATGAGATCAACCGGGCGCCGGCCAAAGTTCAAAGCGCTCTGCTCGAAGCCATGCAGGAACGCCAGGTAACGATCGGTGGGGAATCCCACCAATTGCCCGACCCTTTCTTCGTCATGGCGACACAGAACCCGGTCGAGCAGGAAGGCACCTACCCTCTTCCGGAGGCACAGCGCGACCGTTTTCTTTTCAAAGTGATCGTCGATTACCCGTCGGAGTCCGAAGAACGCGAAATGATGGCGCGCTGGGGGTTGATGACCACGCAACCTGCGCTTGAAGCCGTCTCCAACGGCGAGGAATTGCTGAGTCTGCGCGCCCGGGTGGACGAGGTACACATGGCCGAAGAGATCAAGGCCTACATCCTCACCCTGGTTCGCGCGACGCGGGGCGGTGATCCGGGATCAAACGGGCGCCATCGCCACCTGTCCTATGGCGCCTCGCCACGCGCCTCTCTCGGATTATTCCAGGCAGGAAGGGCTCTGGCCTGGCTGCGAGGTCAGGACCACGTGACCCCCGGAATCATCCAGGAGGTCTTTCTCGAAACCATGCGTCACCGGATCGGTCTGACCTATGAAGCGGAAGCCGAAGAAGTCTCACCGGACGAGATCCTGCGGTCCATCATCGAGGAGACCCCGGTGCCAAAGGCGGGTCTGACCCTCGAAGGTTGAACCGAAGCAAAGATCCCCTCGTATGGCGAAACCTTCTCCTTTGATCGCGGGAACGCCCAACGGCTCTGCTCCCCTCGGTCTGCTCCGCCGGATGGAATGGCGGGTCAAGCACGCGGTCGAAAACGTCCTCAGCGGTGAGTACCGATCTGCCTTCCGCGGACGGGGCATGGAGTTCGACCAGGTCGTAAAGTACGAATTTGGCGACGATGTCCGCGACATCGACTGGAACGTCACCGCCCGCCTGGGTGAACCCTACCGCAAGAAGTTCATCGAAGAACGGGAGGTCTGCCTCTTCCTGCTCTTCGAGGACACCCCTTCACTCCAGTTTGGATCCGGAGCCAGAAGCAAGCGCGAGAGCCTGCTTGAGCTCGCGGCTCTGGTCATGCTCCTCGGCGCGGTCAATCGCGACCGGGTCGGGCTTCTCTACGCATCGCCGGCAGGTTACCGGTTCCGACGCCCCGTCCCCGGACGCCAGGCCATCCTTCATTCCGCCTCGACCCTTCTGGGACACGAACCACCATCGATCGACGGTCCGGGAACGGCGGAAATCCCCTGGCGTTTCCTCGCCAGGGCCGCCCCGCGCCACAGTATCTTCATCTGGCTCGGAGACTTCCCGCCCAGAACGGAACCCGAGGGCTGGACCGTGATCAGGCGGCGTTACCAGGCGATGGGTTTTCGGATCGAGGACCCGTGGGAGCGCGAGCTTCCAAGGGCCGGAGCCCTGCCGGTCTTTGATCCGGTCGACGGTTCCATGGCCGTGGTCGATACCCGGGCATCTTCGCACCGCACCGCCCACACGAAATGGGTCCGCAAGAGAGACCAGGGTTTCGAAACACTCTTTCCTGAAACCACGAACCGTTTGAACCTGACCACCCTGGACACGCCGATCGATTCGATGGTTTCCTTCTTTCACCGGCGATCGAGGCAGCCGGGTGGGCGCTGAATTCGTATGACCCAGTGGACACTCAACGATCCTCAGTGGCTCTTTCTCCTCGTGGGCCTGCCCATCGTGGCCTGGTTGCGGAGCCGCCGGACCCCGATCCTGTTGATGGTGCCATTTGCCTCATCCTGGCATCGCCCGGGCATCTCTGGCACCCGGTTCGGTTCGGCCATCGCCGCCTATCTGGGTGCCATTCTGCTGATAGTGGCCCTCGCCCGCCCCCAACAGATCGACGACAAGCACGAGTCGGAACAAAGTGGATACGACATCGTCCTGGCGATCGATCTCTCCGGCAGCATGAAGGCTGAGGACTACCGGAGGGGCAGCAGCTACATCAACCGCTGGCAGGCGGTCAAACCGGTCATCGAAGCGTTTATCCGCGACCGGTCAAATGA
>Ga0164313_10000388_pt1 | contig 34590 bp, 35 predicted proteins | sample GuaBasSedimGuay4_FD_113735 | JGI IMG/M metagenome (GOLD analysis project Ga0164313, IMG submission 113735) | Subseafloor sediment microbial communities from Guaymas Basin, Gulf of California, Mexico - Guay4, Core 4569-4, 0-3 cm | ecosystem: Environmental > Aquatic > Marine > Hydrothermal vents...
GAGACCATCCATAACCTGTCGAAAGCATATGAATCAGACACTCCTGTTTTCGGAATCTGCCTGGGGAACCAATTGATGGCCCTTGCGGCAGGTGCAGATACCTACAAGCTCAAGTATGGACACCGAAGCCACAACCAACCGGTTCTTGAGGTGGGATCAGATAAAGCCTATATCACCTCCCAGAATCATGGATTTGCTATCGACAATGATTCACTGCCAGAAGGTTGGGAGCCCCTCTTTATCAACCTCAACGACAATACCAACGAAGGAATGAAACACCTCACCAAACCCTTCTTCTCCACACAGTTTCACCCGGAAGCTTCGGGAGGACCCACCGACACTGCTTATCTTTTTGATGTTTTCATTGATCATATTGAAAAGAGCAAGAAAGGATCATAGTTTTATTGCCGAATCTGTCCGGATCCGTATATGATATATTTGTTGGTGGTAAGCTCTCTGAGGCCCATAGGACCCCTGGCATGAAGCTTCTGGGTACTGATTCCAATCTCGGCACCATACCCAAATTCAAATCCATCTGTAAACCGTGTGGAGGCATTGACATACACTGCAGCCGCATCAACCCTGTCGAGAAAATACTGCGCATGGCTGTAATTATCTGTAACGATACTTTCAGAGTGACCTGATCCATATTTGTTGATGTGATCCACAGCCTCTTCCACCGAGCCCACTACCTTTGAACTAATCACCAGGTCGAGGTACTCCCGGGCCCAGTCCTCCTCCACGGCAGGTTTGGCCTCTGCAATTATTCTGCAGGTGGTTTCATCTCCCCTGATTTCCACATTCCCTTTTTTAAGGGAGTTTCCAATAGCAGGCAAAACCTCCGTAGCCACTTTCTGATGCACCAGAAGGCTTTCAGCAGCATTGCAAACGCCAGGACGGTGAGTCTTGGCATTGTAAACAATGGCCACAGCCTTTTCCAGATCCGCAGCATCATCCACATAGATATGGCAGTTCCCAACACCGGTTTCGATAACAGGCACGGTGCTGTTTTGAACCACTGCCTGGATCAATCCTGCACCTCCCCTCGGGATCAGGATATCGAGATAATCATTCAGCTTCATCATGGCCACTGCACTTTCCCTGGTTGTATTCTGAACCAGCTGGACCATATGGGGGTTAAGGTCACAACCCTCTATGGCTTCATGAAATATTTTTACAATGACATTGTTGGACTGGAAAGCTTCTTTTCCTCCCCTGAGCACACAAACATTTCCGGTTTTAATGCAGAGTCCGGCCACATCGGCCGTCACATTGGGTCTCGATTCATAGATCACTCCCACAACACCGAGCGGAACCCGCTTTTTCCCGATAAGCAATCCGTTGGGACGTTTTTTCATCTCCTCAATCTCTCCAATGGGATCTTCCAGCTGTACAATTTCCCTCAATCCTTCAGCCATGCCCTTCACGCGGTCGTCTGAAAGTGTAAGCCGGTCTACGATGGCCCCGTTTAAGCCCATCTCCTCCCCCAATTCAAGATCTTTGGCATTGGCCTTCAGAATGGTAGGGGTATACTGTTCAAGCAGATCTGCCACAAGCATCAATATGCGATTCTTCTGATCTGTATTCAAGTTTGCCAGTTGCCCCGAAGCCTCTTTTGCTCTCTTCCCAATCTCAATTAATTCTTTCATATCCTATCAATCTTTTAAATCACAACATAGAAAATCCAATATCCGTCCCGACACTATCCGGCCATTTTGTTGGTGGCCTCTGAAACGAAAAACGTTCCCAGGTCCTTTCCTTCAAGAACTTCCATGATGGTTCCCGGATCAGTGCCATTGGCAATGACCACATCCACATTGTGCTCCCGGCAAAGTTCTGCTGCGGCTATCTTGGAGGCCATCCCTCCTGAACCCATCTTTGATGAGCCCTTCAAATCCACATCCTTCAGGTCATCACTTGCATTCATCACCTTGTGAACTTTCTGTGCCGAATGATCGATATGTGGATCTGCTGTATATACACCGTCTGTATCGGTGAGGATCAGGAGCAGATCAGCCTGAATTAATGTGCTCACAGCAGCCGAAAGGGTATCATTGTCGCCAAACTCGATTTCATCGGTGATCACTGTATCATTTTCATTCACCACGGGTATAATCCCCATGGTTATCAATTCGTTCAGTGTATTTCTTGCATTTTTCCTGCGAAGGCTGTTTTCAATTCCGTCACGTGTAAGCAAAACCTGTGCAACCAACTTGTTATACTCATCAAAGAACTTTTGATACAACCTGATTAAACCCACCTGTCCAATAGCGGCCAGCGCCTGCTTTTTCACCAGTTCCTTGGGCTTTTCAGCCAGGCCAACCATCCCTACTCCAACACCTACAGCACCAGACGAAACAAGCACCACTTCCTTTCCACTATTGTGCAGATCTGCAAGTACCCTGACCAGCTTCTCCATGCGCGCCAGGTTGATCTTCCCGTTGTCGTAGGCCAGCAGGCTGGTGCCAACCTTAACAACAATCTTCTTTTTATCTTTTAAATATTTTCTGTGTGTCATGACTTTCCATAATAAGTACTCAATGTTTTTATTACCTCAGGGGTGTTTACAAAACGAAAACCATTGTGCGCCTTGTCCAGTTTCGTTTTGATAGCTTCTATTCCGGGATTTCCTATACTTCCAAGGTGTGTATAGGAATGATCCCGGCCGGGCCTGTAACGGTCCTTATCTATGTCTGCAGCCACGTCCTTGTAGGCATCCCTGAAGGGGATACCCTCGATCACTTTTTGATTAACCTGCTCTACTGAGTAAATATACTTGTAGGTGCTTTCGTCCAGGATCTCCTTATTGACCCGGATCCGCTCCATCACATATTGCATCATGGCCAGGCAATCCTTCAGCTCCTCAAGAGCCGGATGAAGCACCTCCTTTAAGATCTGAAAATCGCGGTGATAACCTGAAATAAGGTTCCCTGTAACTGCTGTTACTTCAGAGGGTACCTGGGTCAGGCGGTTACATTTTGCCCGGATCAGCTCCAGAACATCCGGGTTTTTCTTATGTGGCATAATGGATGAACCCGTGGTAAGCTCCGATGGCAAAGTGAGGAAATTAAAATTCTGTCCCATAAAAAGAACCGAATCCATAGCCAGGCGGGCCAGGGTTGAAGCAACCGCACTGATTCCGGTACCGACGTACCATTCTGTCTTTCCCCTGTTCATCTGGGCATTGACAGAACTAATATGGATGTTGTCGAAGGCTAAAAGCCGGGTGGTCAGTTCCCGGTCAACCGGAAAGGAAGATCCGAATCCGGCAGCAGAACCCAGTGGATTCTGATTTACCACAGTATGGACTCCCTGGATGAAAGTCAGATCATCGGCAAGGGCCTCAGCATAGGCTCCCAGCCACAACCCAAATGAAGAGGGCATGGCCACCTGCATGTGGGTATATCCGGGTAACAGTACATCACTGTACAATGCCGCCTGCTTTGCTAAAATTTGGGCCAGATCGTATACCTCCTTCACGATGGATTTGATCTCTTCACGCATAAAAAGTTTAATATCCACCATCACCTGGTCATTCCTTGAACGTCCGGTATGGATCATTTTGCCAAGATCACCCAGCTTGTTGGTTAGCATCATCTCCACCTGGGAATGGATGTCCTCCATCCCTGGCTCAAGTTCCAGTTCACCCTGACTGGCCTGTTCAAAAATATGGACCAGTTCTTCCACCAGTTGGGAAGCATCCTCCTTCTTAATCAGACCCACTTCACCCAGCATGATGGTATGAGCCATGGAGCCCAATACGTCGTATGGTGCAAGCTCCAGGTCATACAATGGATCCTTACCTGTTGTAAATGCCAGTATTCGCTTCTCTGTCGATATCTCTTTATCCCACAATTTCATATCTGTGCTATCCTTTAATGTTACTCAGGAACTCGCAGTAGCGCTTAACGCCCAGGTCAAGTTCACTTTTCAGTATATACTCACCAGCCGTATGAGATCGTGCCGAATTACCCGGACCCATCTTTACAGCCGGAAATGGAACAAGTGCCATATCTGAAAGCGTTGAGGAGCCAAAAGGTTCAAAATTGCTGGTGTGAATGGCCTTCATCAGGAAATGTTCAGCCGGAAGGCCCGAAGGCTTTAAACGTGTTGACCGGGGGGTCAGTTCAGCCGAACAGACCGAGCTAATCAATTCAAGCAAGGTTTCATTTCCATACTGGTCGTTGCTGCGAACATCCACCACAAAGCGGCAAACATCGGGAACCACATTGTGGTTTTTCCCGGCTGATATCATGGTTACCTGTGCCCCGGCTTCCGGAAGCCAATGCGATTGTTTGGGGAACTGCAAATTCCTGATGGCTTCGATATCACTGAGAGTACTGTAAATGGCATTCACTCCCTCATTTCTTGCCGCATGTCCGGCCGTTCCCAGCACCTCCCCATCCAGAACCATTAATCCACGTTCAGCCACTGCAGGAAACATCTCTGTGGGTTCTCCAACGATCACCCCATCCAGGTCACCCACTTTCGGCAATACAGAAGTGATGCCCTTTGGACCGGAGATTTCTTCCTCTGCACTGATCAATAACAGCAGGTTTACTTTGCCCTGCAACTGCTTATGCATTTTTTGATAGGTGGCAATCAGCGTTACCACTGAGGCTCCCGCATCGTTGCTACCCAAACCGGTTATCTTATTCCCTTTCACAATGGGACTAAAAGGATCTGATACCCATCCTTCCACGGGTGATACCGTATCCATATGCGAATTCAAAAGAACGGTTGGTCCGCCATCTTTAAGCTGTGGATTCCCAACCAGGAGGTTGTTGTGAATTCGCGTAACTGCATGACCTAAATTGTGCAGGTAACTTTCAAGAAAGTCGGACCGTTTCTGCTCCTCCCTGCTCAAAGCAGGAATGGCCAGCATTTCAATTAATAGGTCGGTATATGCAATTTCTGTCACCATTACTTAATGTCACTAATCCCTGAAAAAGATTTTACAATCCCCTTGATCACAGCCGAACTTAATCCGAAATGTTCCATCTCATTCAAACCAGAAATGGTGGTCCCCATGGGAGTGGTTACCCTGTCGATTTCAGTTTCCGGATGGTGATTGGTCTGAAGTAACAATTCAGCAGCACCGAGGGCTGTCTGTGCGGCAATTTTACCCGCCTCTTCTGCGTGAAATCCAATTTGAATGCCCCCCTGGGAGACTGCCCTGATATACCGCAAAAAGAAGGCGATTCCGCAGGCAGCAAGGATGGTCGCTGCGGGCATCAAATGTTCCTTAATAACCATGGTATCGCCCAGAGGATCAAACAATGCCTTTACCTGCTCTATTGCTTCATCCTGCTCTCCTGCAATACAGGTCATGCTTGCACCAAACTCAGCTGCCGTATTTGGCATGATCCTTACCACCGGAACTGCCCTGTCGGTCCACTCCTGCAGTTCATGAATACTCACTGTTGAAACCACGCTTATCAGTATTTTTGAACTCCCGCCAAGCGAAGTTTTTATCTCCTCAATCGCCTCCCTTGCCTGCCCCGGCAGTACTGCCAGTATGATAAAATCACACGCTTCCACAAGGGTAAGGTTATCAGCAATCACGAACCCCTGATTTTTCTGCCCGGATAATAATTCACTCTTTTTACGGGAGAGATAAATATCCGACGGATTCAATTTTTTGTGATTAACCAGTCCCTGTGCGATTGCACAACCAATATTTCCTGCTCCTATGATTCCAACTTTTTTCATGTCATTAGTGCGTTTTATTCTTTTAATCTTCAATTCCATTCACAGCGTACCATATTCTCTGCTGATTTCCCAGGATTCTTGTAAAACCATTTACCTCCCCGGCTGTCCAGGTCTTGTTCATCTCTCCGTAAGAGGCAAAGGTCGAATTCATCAGATCGTAGGGACTATCTACCCCGGTCACTGAGAAACTATATGGCCTGAGCCGGATGGTCACCTCTCCTGTTACATTCTTCTGGGATGATTCCAGAAAAGATTCCAGGTCACGCATTACCGGTTCCAGGTACTGAGCCTCATGTACAAACATACCATACCACTGTCCAATCTGTTCCTTCCAATGAAGCTGCCAGCGGGAAAGCACATGTTTTTCAAGTGAGAGGTGAGCTTCGATGATAATCCGGGCTGCTGCTGCCTCAAATCCTACACGCCCCTTGATCCCGATTATGGTGTCTCCCACATGTACATCCCGGCCTATTCCAAAGGGGGCGGCCAACTTTTCAACCTCCTGAACTACCACCAGTGGTTCATACTTCTGGCCGTTCAGACTAACAGGCTCTCCCGCTTCAAATCCAATGGATATGACTTCAGATCCTGACTTCTCCACCTGCGTGGGATATGCCTCCTCGGGCAATTCATCTGTAGAAGTAAGTGTCTCCTTACCCCCGACACTTGTTCCCCAGATTCCCTTGTTGATTGAATATTCTAATTTATCCCAGTTCATTTCGATACCCTCTTTTCTGAGGTATTCAATTTCATCTTTCCTGGAGATCTTCAGGTCCCTGATGGGCGTAATAATCTCTAATTCGGGCGCAAGCACCTGAATCACCAGGTCGAAACGTACCTGGTCGTTTCCGGCAGCAGTAGAACCATGAGCAATATATTTGAATCCATTCTTTTTTGCGTAGTTCACCAGTGCAATGGCCTGGAATGTGCGCTCAGAACTTACCGATAAGGGATAGCTCCTGTTCCTCAATGTATTCCCGAAGATCATATAGCGTATACATCTGTTGTAATAATCGGCGGTCACATCCAGCACCTGGTGGGAAACGATACCCAGTTTTTTTGCATGCAATTCAATCCCCTCAAGTTCATCTGCAGGAAATCCACCTGTATTGACAATTGCCGAATGTACTTCCATTTGCTTGTCCCTGGAGAGGTAAACTCCGCAGAATGAAGTATCCAGTCCCCCGCTGAATGCCAGTAAAACTTTCTTCTTTTCCATATTTATAATTATCGGGTGTGGTTAATATTTACTTTGATACCTGACTTATTGGCCTCGCCATTTACCTTTTTCTTCTTTGCCGGATCCATGATCATTGCAGTGCAGAGGCAATCATCACGCTTGGTTCTCACCAGTATATCATAATAGGGACAGGTTTGACATCCCTTCCAGAACTGGTCATCATCTGTAAGCTCCGAAAAAGTAACCGGCTTATACCCCAACCCACTGTTAATCTTCATCACAGCCAGGGATGTGGTCAAACCAAATAATTTAGCTCCGGGAAAAAGGGTGGCGGATAAATCAAGGGCCCTTTTCTTGATTTCACTGGCCAAACCCATACCCCTGAAATTGGTAGAGACAATCAGTCCGCTATTGGCAACAAATTTATTGTGGCCCCAGGACTCAATATAACAGAAGCCGGCCCACTTCCCGTCACTGCTTAATGCAATTACTGCTTTACCAGCCTGAATCTTTCCGGTCAGGTATTCGGAACTTCGCACTGCAATTCCGGTCCCTTTTTGTTGGGAGGCCACCAGCAGCGCCTGTTCAATCTCAGGTACGTGAGCCAGGTGTGCACTGGAAGCAATAGTAATATCAATATGATGAGTCATTGTGATTTCGATTTGAATGTAACTAGTGAACAAAATCCGGAATCATCCCGGGCATTTTCAACTTCAGCAGATTAACCACATCTGTCCTGGTAACCCCATCCCGGGGAACCAGCAGGATGGTATCATCGCCGGCAATGGTAGCGGCAATTTCATATGCACCCATATTATCCATGGTATAGGCAATGCTACTTGCATGACCGGGTAAGGTCTTGAGAATGGCCAGGCCCTGCGCAAAATCAATGGAAATCAATCCATTTAGTCCAGGTGTGGCAATTTCTGATTCCTCCACAACCTGCTCCTTATCAGGAAGAATATAGACATAGCCATTCTTATCATCGGGCATCTTTGCCACCTTGAGGTACTTAAGGTCTCTTGACAGGGTTGCCTGTGTCAGCTCATAGCCCATTCTAACCAAAAGTTTCATCAGTGCTTCCTGACTTGAGATATTCTGGCTGCCAATGAGCCTGCGAATCTCCATCAATCTTTCATTCTTGTTTTTCATTTGTATATTTATACATTTGAAATGCAAATTTATGCATTTTATTGGTTTATATGCAAATCTTTCCGCTTTTTTTTCTACTTTTACAACCCGGAATAAATGGACACCGGAACCCCGTTTGGGTCATCCCGATCCACAAAAAACAGTCACTTAGTACATTCAAATGGACGACTCTATAAAGAAAATAGTACTCCTCGGATCGGGAGCACTAAAAATCGGTGAAGCCGGCGAATTTGACTATTCAGGTTCCCAGGCCCTCAAAGCGCTTCGAGAGGAAGATGTTTTTACCGTACTAATCAATCCCAACATAGCAACGGTGCAAACTTCTGAGGATGTTGCCGACAAAATATATTTTCTTCCAGTCACCCCCCACTTTGTTGAAAAGGTTATCATCAAGGAAAAGCCCGATGGAATTTTGCTGGCATTTGGTGGACAGACTGCACTGAACTGTGGCGTTGCGCTCTACAATTCCGGAATACTTGAAAAATACAATGTGAAGGTGCTGGGCACACCGGTTCAGGCGATCATGAATACCGAAGACCGGGAACTCTTCGTGGATAAGTTGAATGAGATCAATGTCACCACCGCCAGAAGTATCGCTGTCACCTCGGAAGAAGATGCCCACAAGGCAGTAGAAAAACTTGGATATCCAATTATTATCAGGGCTGCCTATACCCTGGGCGGACAGGGGAGTGGTTTCTGCTACAACACCCAGGATCTTGATAGGCTTGTCAATAAAGCTTTCTCATATTCACCCCAGGTCCTTGTGGAGGAGTCTCTTAAAGGTTGGAAAGAAGTGGAGTATGAGGTGGTCCGCGACCGGTTCGACAACTGTATTACGGTCTGTAATATGGAGAATTTCGACCCCCTTGGAATTCACACCGGTGAAAGTATTGTGGTAGCACCTTCCCAAACACTTACCAACAGTGAATACCATAAGCTTCGGAAACTCTCCATCGACATTATCAGGCACATCGGTATAATCGGGGAGTGCAATGTGCAGTATGCCCTTGATCCCGAATCAGAAGATTACAGGGTTATTGAGGTGAATGCGCGGCTATCCCGCTCATCCGCACTGGCAAGTAAAGCCACCGGGTATCCGCTGGCATTTGTAGCAGCAAAGCTGGCACTGGGATTTGGACTTCACCAGTTGAGAAACTCCATCACCAAAACTACATCTGCATTTTTCGAGCCTGCACTGGATTATATCGTTTGTAAAATTCCCCGATGGGACCTCAACAAGTTCCAGGGCGTATCCAGACTGATCGATTCAAGTATGAAATCGGTTGGAGAAGTCATGGCCATTGGCCGGACCTTTGAAGAGGCCATCCAGAAAGGGATCCGGATGATAGGCCAGGGTATGCATGGTTTTGTGGGGAACCATGACATAGATTTTGAAGATATCGACAAGGAACTTTCCGAGCCTACGGATATGCGGATCATAGTCATTGAAAAGGCCTTTGATGCAGGATATACCATTGACCGGATTCATGAACTTACCCGGATTGACAAATGGTTCCTGGTAAAGCTGAAAAATATATTTGAACTCAAACTCCGGCTGGAAGAGGTCAACTCCCTGCCAGAACTGGATGATGAGCTGTTGCTACAGTCCAAGAAAGCGGGTTTCAGCGACTTCCAGGTGGCGCGACTGGTGATGAGCGGAGATGTATCTGAGGACCTGATGTCTGTACGTGAACACCGTAAAAAACGGAATATCCTTCCCAGTGTGAAACAGATCGATACACTGGCTGCTGAATATCCTGCAAAGACCAACTACCTCTATCTAACCTACAGCGGAAGTGAGCATGACATAGACTTCAGCGTCGATCAACGTTCGGTTATAGTCCTTGGTTCGGGAGCTTATCGCATCGGATCCAGTGTTGAGTTCGACTGGTGCAGTGTGAATGCATTAAAGACAGTAAATGATGAGGGCTATCGCTCCATTATGATTAACTACAATCCTGAGACTGTATCCACCGATTATGATGTATGCGACCGGCTCTACTTCGATGAGCTCTCCTTTGAGCGGGTGATGGATATATACGACCTTGAATCGCCCCGTGGGGTCATTGTCTCCATGGGAGGGCAGATTCCCAACAACCTTGCCATGCGATTGCACCAGCAGGATGTTCATATCCTGGGCACCTCCCCTGAAAACATCGACAGGGCTGAAAACAGGCACAAATTTTCCATGATGCTTGATCAGCTTGGCATCGATCAACCCCGTTGGAAAGAGCTGAGCAGCCTGTCTGAGATCTGGTCATTTGTGGATGAGGTAGGTTTTCCACTGCTGGTAAGGCCCTCATATGTGCTATCAGGTGCTGCCATGAATGTAGTATCCAACGGAGAAGAACTGGAAGGATTTCTGACACTGGCTGCAAAGGTATCCAAACAATATCCGGTTGTGGTTTCAGAATTTATTGAGCAGGCAAAAGAGATAGAAATTGATGCTGTGGCACGCGATGGAGAACTATTCTCCTATGCCCTTTCCGAGCATGTGGAGTTTGCCGGGGTTCATTCGGGCGATGCAACCATGGTCTTTCCGCCCCAGAAAATCTATTTTGAGACTGTTCGAAGGATCAAAAAAATTGCCAGGGACCTGGCCAAAGCGCTGGAAATCTCCGGACCTTTCAATATGCAGTTCCTTGCCAAGGACAACGACATCAAAGTGATCGAATGCAACCTCCGGGCATCCCGGAGTATGCCATTTGTCTCCAAGGTTCTGAAGTCAAACCTCATCGACCAGGCCACTAAAATCATGTTAAAGGTTCCTGTCGAAAAACCCAGTAAATCAATTTTTGACCTGGACTATATCGGTTGCAAGGCTCCCCAGTTCTCCTTCTCACGGCTTAAGAAAGCCGATCCGGTACTGGGTGTGGATATGTCTTCCACCGGTGAGGTAGGGTGCATTGGAGACAACTATTATGAGGCCATCCTGAAAGCCATGCTATCGGTGGGATATACCATTCCGAAAAAGAACATCCTCCTTTCCACCGGACCCATGCGTTCAAAAGTAGAGCTCGTGAACTCATGCAAAATGCTGATTGAAAAGGGGTACCAATTATATGCCACCCATGGAACTCATGAGTTTCTGAATCTAAACGGTATTGAGTCCGTCGACCTGGCCTGGCCCGACGAAGACCAGAAGCCCAATGTACTCGACTACCTGAAGGCCAAGGAGATCGACCTGGTGGTCAATATACCAAAGGATCTCTCTTCCCACGAGTTATCCAATGATTACAGCATCCGAAGAGGAGCTGTTGATTATAATATTCCGCTGATAACCAATTCCAGGCTGGCATCGGCATTTATCTATGCCATTTGCAAAATGGACATTGAGGATATTTCCATCAAAAGCTGGGATGAATATTAGAGAGCTGGCTTAACCATTCAGAAATCCTATCCCTTCAGTGCCTCTGCTCCACTCACAATCTCCAGAATCTCGGTAGTGATGGTAGTCTGACGGGCCTTGTTGAACTTCAGGCTCAACTCTTTCAGCAATTCCGTTGCATTATCGGTTGCCATATGCATGGCAGTCATCCTCGCCCCATGTTCCGATGCATGAGAATCAAGGATAGCCTTGTAAAACTGCAACCTCAACGACCTTGGTATAAGCTCCTTCACTATATATTCCTTGGAGGGCTCAAAAATATAGTCCACATTGGATGGAGTTGCCGAATCATCTGCAAGCTCATCCACCTGGATGGGCAGGAATTGCTCTTCCGTCAGAATCTGTGTTCCGGCGTTCTTAAACTGGTTGTAAATCATATCCACATGATCATACTCCTGATCTGTAAATAAATCCATGATCATTTTGGCCACAGTGGCCACCCGGTCAAAAGTGAGGTTATCAAAGATTTCATGCCCTTCAAAAATCACATTGTATCCTTTCTTCTGAAGAAACTCTCCGCCTTTTTTCCCGATGGCGATAAAATCAACCTTCCGAGCCATCATCTGGCTGTCATACTGGGTCAGGGCTCTCTGTATAGTAGCTTTAATCGCATTTGAGTTAAAAGCACCGCATAACCCCCGGTTGGAAGTTATCAGCACCAGAAGAATGCGGTCTTTGTCTCGCTGCACAGCAAATTGGTTGTCCTCATCATTCTTAATGCTATCACCCACACTTGACAGAATCTCTTTCAATTTGTCAGCATACGGCCTGAATTGAACAATGGCGTCCTGAGCCTTTTTCAACTTGGCAGCAGAAACCATTTTCATGGCACTGGTAATCTGCATGGTGGAAGCCACAGAGGCCTTTCGTTCCCGAATCTCCTTTAAATTCGCCATGTAGAATTATTTAAATTTCTCAACAATTTCTTTTGCTGTACTCTCCAGAACACCTGTAATTTCGTCTGTTAGTTTTCCCTGTGCAAGGGCTGCCAGTATATCCTTGTGCTTCAGTTCCAGATACTCCAGAAAATCAGTCTCGAATTCTTTCACTTTCTCTACGGGTATCTCACTCAATAATCCCTGGGTACCGCAATAGATAATGGCCGTTTGCTTTTCAACGCTCATAGGGGCATACTGGTCCTGCTTCAGAATCTCAACATTTTTCTGTCCTTTATCCAGAACCGCCTTGGTGGCAACATCCAGGTCCGAACCAAACTTTGCGAAAGCTTCCAGCTCACGGTACACTGCCTGATCAAGTTTCAGGGTACCGGCCACTTTCTTCATTGATTTAATCTGGGCATTTCCTCCAACCCTGGATACTGAAATACCCACGTTAATAGCCGGTCGAACACCTGCATTAAAGAGGTTCGATTCAAGGAAGATCTGACCATCGGTAATGGAAATAACATTGGTTGGAATATAGGCTGACACATCACCGGCCTGGGTCTCAATAATAGGCAGTGCAGTCAGGGAGCCTCCACCTTTTACCAGGGGCTTCAGTTGTTCAGGAAGATCATTCATATTTTTTGCAACCTCATCGGACTTGATGATCTTGGCAGCACGCTCAAGCAAACGGGAGTGCAGATAAAAAACATCCCCAGGATAAGCTTCCCTTCCCGGAGGTCTTCTCAAAAGAAGCGAAACTTCACGATAGGAAACAGCCTGCTTGGATAAATCATCATAAATAATCAATGCCGGCCGACCTGTATCCCGGAAATATTCCCCGATGGAACAACCAGCAAATGGAGCATAAAACTGAAGTGCAGCCGGATCCGAGGCGGTGGCAGATACAATCACGGTATAATCCATGGCCCCGGCTTCTTCCAGGGTTTTCTGAATATTGGCAACGGTGGAACCCTTTTGTCCGATGGCCACATAAATACAGTAAACCGGTTCTCCTTTCTCGTAAAACTCTTTCTGATTAATAATGGTATCAATGGCAATGGCTGTCTTTCCTGTCTGGCGGTCACCAATAATCAGCTCTCGCTGTCCCCTTCCAATGGGTATCATGGCATCGATTGGTTTCAGACCTGTCTGGAGAGGCTCGTTAACCGGTTGGCGATAGATCACTCCGGGAGCTTTTCTTTCAAGTGGCATCTCTATCATGTCACCAGTAATGGCTCCCTTACCATCGATGGGATTTCCCAAAGTATTGATCACACGTCCCAACAATTTTTCTCCCACATTGATGGAAGCAATTCTTTTGGTCCTCTTTACTGAATCACCCTCTTTGATAAGTTCGGACAAACCCAGCAATACTGCTCCAACATTGTCTTCTTCAAGGTTCAGAACAATTCCCATCACTCCACTGTCAAATTCGATCAGCTCATTGGACTGTACACCATTCAATCCGTAAATACGGGCAATGCCGTCCCCAATCTGGAGCACGGTACCCACCTCTTCAAGTTCAACCTCACTCTTGAACCCATCAATTTGTTTCTTAAGAATTTCCGATACTTCGGAAGGTTTAATCTGAGACATATGCTATTTATTTTCAATACTGGTTTGAAGTAATTGTTTTTTCATTCTTTTTAGGTTGCTTGCGACACTGGCATTGTAACGCATATCCTGTACGGTAAGTACAAAACCGCCAATTACATCCTTATCCACTGAATAGGAAAGTTCCACCTCAGAATCGTAAGTCTTTCTAATCAATTCTGTGATGCTGTTTATTGCTTTATCATCCACAGTCACAGCAGTAACAAGCTGGACCGATTTGATACCCTTTTCCCTGCGATAAAAATCTTTGAAGTTCCGCGCAATGCCCGGCAGATAAACCTCTCGCCTGTTCTTGATCACAAGACCGATCATATTGAGGGAGATATCCGATATATGCTTCTTAAGAATCTTCTCTACCAATGTATATTTCTGACTTTCCTGCAATGTTGGTACAACAAGCATATACTGAAAATCCTCCAATTTACAGGTGTCTGACAGCAACTCCATATCCTTATATACACGATCCAGAATCTGCTTTTCAGAAGCACTCTGGAAAAGTGCTTTCGCGTATCTTACTGAAATCTGACTTTCGTTCATGCTTCCTTAATTCAGGTCGGCCTCACCAACCAGCTTATCGACCAGGTCCTTTTGCGCCTTACTGTCGTCCAGTTTTACGCGCAATATTTTTTCTGCAATATCAACCGACAATGTGGCCATCTGGGTTTTCATATCATTGATAGCTGCATCTTTTTCTGCCTGAATGGCTTCTCTTGCATTACTAATCAGTTTTTTGGCCTCTTCTGAAGCCTTCTCCCTGGCATCAGCAATTAGTTCCTCTTTCATCAGCTTGGCCTCTTTGAGCATTAAATCCCGCTCAGCTTTTGCTTCATTTAAAATTTTCTGATTATCAGCCTGCAGCTCTGCCATCTCTTCCTTGGCCCTATCTGCGGCATCAAGGGCAAAACGGATGCTTTCATTTCGCGCCTTTACTGCCGTAAGGATGGCAGGCCACGCAAATTTTCCGAGGACAAAAAGCAGAATAAGGAAGAACAGCGTTGACCAGAAGATCATTCCTATTCCCGGTGTTACTAAATCCATTGTATCTGATGTTTATTTGTTTCTGAAAAAAGACCTGCAACCAACCGTTACAGGTCTTTTCAATTTTCTCACCCTGTTATCCCATCATGGCAACCACGATGGCAAACAGTGCGGCACCTTCAATAAGGGCAGCTGCAATAATCATAGCGGTCTGGATTTTTCCTGCTGCTTCGGGCTGACGAGCAATGGCATCCATTGCTGATCCACCAATTCTACCGATTCCCAGTCCTGCTCCGATTACGGCGAGGCCTGCTCCAATTGCTGCTAATGTACCAGTCATAATAAATAAGTATTAAAGTGAACAATTAATCATGGTGATGCTCAGGCATCGCCATTCCAATAAATAAAGCGGATAATAAGGTAAATATATAAGCCTGCAGAAAAGCCACAAGCAATTCAATGAAATCCATAAACAGCACCATGACACCCGCAGGTAATGCTACAAAGTATGACTTAAAAATAAATATCATGGAGATCAGGCTCAATACAATGATGTGACCTGCAGTGATATTTGCAAAGAGTCGGATCATCAGTGCAAATGGTTTTGTAATCAATCCAATAATCTCAACCGGGATCATAATTATTAGCAGTGGTTTGGGAACCCCGGGAGTGGCAAAAACATGTTGCCAGTGACCCTTGTTTGAACTGAATTGGGTAATCAAAAATGTACAAAGTGCAAGAACCATTGTCACGGCAATATTACCGGTCACATTTGCCCCGAAAGGAAAGATTGGAATTAAGCCCAACAGATTATTAAGCAGGATAAAGAAGAATACGGTCAGGAGGTAGGGCATAAAACGCGCGTATTTCTCCTCACCAATATTAGGTATGGCCACATCCTCCTCTATAAATACGATCACAGGTTCGATGAAACCAGCCAACCCTTTGGGTTCGCTAACTCCCCTTTTCTTATAGGATCTGGCCAGGCTCAGGAATACCCACAACAGGATAACCACGGAGAGGAACATCATAAATACATTCTTGGTAATGGAGAAATCCAGTGGCAAACCTGCCTCAACCAGATCGCCGTGTTCATCCATTTCAACTATCTTTCCCTTAAGTCCTTTCTCAACCATTTCACCCTTCCTGTTCTCCAACTGGATGGTTCCATTACCCATTTGAAAACCCTTGTGGGAGTGTCCGTGAGCAATCTTGCCGGACATAAACATGTGTAATCCTGAATGCTTGCTATAGAGGATAACCGGCAGAGGGATACTTACATGGTGGCCGTCCTTCTTGGTCAGGAGGTGCCAATCATGAGAATCAGAAACGTGATCCAGAATGTATTCTGGTGCATTGAATTCTTCATCATGAGCAGGCTCATGTGAGTCTTCGGGCGAATGCTCATGTGAAGCTTCCTGAGGGTGCTCTTCGTGATGGTCCTCCTGTCCATGCAGTTCAACTCCTGAAGATAAAAGGTAAACTCCAATCAAAAATGTGGTTATAACAGCTTTAAATCTCACGCTCACAGTAGGTGTAATTATTTGTTTTTCAACATTTTAAGCAGGTTTCCTGCAAGAAAAAAAGTAAAGACTAAATATAGCGCAAAAAATGTAACGATAAACGGTTTAGTGAGATTTTTTGTAACCAACCAAAATACAAGAATATAGAGGAGATATAAGATAAATTTCAGCCCCACTCCACCCAGCAAATAGACCACTCCGTCCTTGTTTTGTTTTTGAACTCCCCGGGACATAACCAGGAATGAAATAAGGTTGATTACAGCCACAGAAAGAAGTGTGATCAGGTAGGCCTGTAATGAAAATTCAACTGCCAGCCTGGGTAAAATAAGAATACCCAGAATCAATAAAACCAGGGAGAGGACAAGAAGTTGCCAGATGTAACGAAACCAATCAATCATGCTTCTTTATTATAAAATCCTTCAATATAATATAGAGCCCGGCAAAGACACCCAGTAAGGTAAGTATAGCTGTGTAGACCGGCTTTTCATTGGCAGCCCTCTCGTCGAGCTTTGAACCGGCCCAGTAGAAAAAAAGAATAACAGCAATCATCTGGAACCCCATGCCCGAATATCGGGTAAAAGAGCTCAGACCAGATGGCTTATGATTGTCCTTCTTTGGACTTTGAGGCTGGCTCGATGTTGGTTTCTTTGTTTGCACCCATATCGCATTTTCCGGTAAATGTAGCACCCGGTTCAATGGCCAGTTTACCGGTTTTTATCTCTCCATACAATTTTGACATGGAGCGGAGCGATAGTAACTCCTCAACCACGATCTTACCATCAACTACACCTTCGATCTCACAATTCTTGCATCGAATCTCACCTTTCACTTTTCCGCTCTGGCCAACAAATACTTTTCCTTTAGTGTTCAGGTTCCCAATCAGGTTCCCGTCAAATCTGATATTCTCGCTTGAAGTAATGCTTCCTTCAATGGTGGTTCCAACGCCAATCATGTTGATCTTGTTGGTATTTTCTGATTCACCCAATTTTGCCATATCTGCTTTTTTAAACAAACTTAATCATTATTCTTATTTCCATCATAAGCCCACTTGAGATAGATGGACCCCCATGTAAATCCTCCACCGAAAGCAGCCAACACTATATTGTCTCCTTTTTTAAGCTGTGATTCCCACTCCCATAGACAAAGGGGAATGGTAGCAGCGGTAGTATTGCCATACTTTTCGATGTTGATCATCACCTTCTCCTTTGGAATATTCATTCGCCGGGCAACGGCCTCGATAATCCTCATATTGGCCTGATGGGGAACAAGCCATGCAAGATCTTCAGGATTCAGGTTATTCTTTTTCATGATTTCCACAGAAACATCAGCCATTTTTGAAACAGCTACCTTAAAGACAGCCTGACCTTCCTGATAGACAAAATGCTCTTTGCCATCAACCGTCTCATGGGAAGGTCGTGTCAAAGAACCTCCGGATTTCATCTTAAGGTGATTCACACCGCTCCCATCAACTTCAAGAATTGCATCTATAATACCAAATCCGTCATCTACCGCCTCAACAAGTACTGCCGCAGCACCATCCCCAAAAAGCGGACAGGTCGTGCGATCGGTGTAATCTGTAATGGAGGACATCATGTCAGCTCCAACCATCACCACTTTTTTATAGGTCCCCGCCCGGATAAAACTGGCCGCCGTCTGCAATCCAAATAAGAAACCTGAACAGGCTGCAGAAATATCAAAGCTCCAGGCATTTTTCATTCCCACCTTATCACTAATCAGGTTGGCAGTGGCTGGAAATGGATAATCGGAAGTAATGGTGGCGCAGATGACAACTTCCACCTCTTCAGGTTTAGTTCCTGTCTTTTCCAGCAATCCTTTTACGGCCTCAGCACCCATATCTGATGTTGCACCCTCTTTCAGTATCCTTCTTTCCTTAATTCCAATCCGCTGCATGATCCACTCATCGGTGGTCTCCACCATGGTACTTAGCTCGTCGTTGGTAAGCCTGTATTCAGGAACCCAACCATGGATTCCTGTAATTCCTGCAGAAATTTTACTCATCTGTCCAATTCTTCTTTTAACCTATTGACCAATTCAGCTCCTACAACCTCAGATGTATGCAGAAGCATGCTTTTTATCGCTATTTCATTAGAAATCCCATGCCCAATAATCAGAGGCGCATTTATTCCCAATACGGGGGTTCCTCCAAAATTTTCAAAATTGAACATCTCGAAATAACCATTCCCAATCCCTTTTGCAGAAATAACCCTGTAAAATGCTTCTGCTTCCTTTAACATCATGTTACCCACAAAACCATCTGTAACGATTACATCGGCCCGGTCGGAAACAAACATTTCATTGGCTTCAAAATTCCCAATGAAATTGTAGTTGTATGAATCCTTCATTAGCTGGTAAGCGCTGCGAACTACAAGATTTCCCTTACTCTCCTCCAGACCAACGTTCAGCAAAGCTACATTGGGTTCAGCAATTCCATTGACTAGTTTTGAATAAATGGTACCAATGGTGCCATACTGGTATAAAACATCGGGCCTGGCATCGGGATTCAAACCCACATCCAGCAAGACCGATTGTGTTCCTTCCATGTTTGGGATAGGCGCAGCAATGGCGGGTCGAATAATTCCGGGAATTGAAGTGACGATCTGCATGGCACCCACAAGCATTGCCCCGGTATTTCCGGCGCTACAGAAACCATCAATGGTTCCATTTGCTAACAAACGATTACCAAGAAAAAGACTGGCTTTTGGTTTTTCTTTGAATGCCCTCAGAGGATGGTCTTCCATCCCCACAAGATCAGATGTATTAATAATGGATATCCCGCTTACATCGAGCTGATGTTCTTCACAGTAGCGGGAGAAGGTTTCCTGGCTGCCGATTAATGCAATTTCTACATCTTCAGGCAAAGATTTCCTTGCTAGAATTGACCCACGTATTGTGGAGCCGGGCGCAAAATCGCCCCCCATCATATCGATTCCAATCCGCATGGATCAAATAAATGCCACCCAGGTGGCAATGTAGCTAAGCTAGATCAGCTTCAGCGTCAATTACAAGCTTTCCTTTATAATAGAGATTCCCGTCGACATAATATGCACGGTGACGCTCATGAACTGTACCCGTAGTTGAACAGGTAGATAATGTAGGAGCTTCAGCCTTATAATGGGTCCTTCTCTTATCTCTTCTGGTTTTAGAGATTTTTCTTTTTGGATGTGCCATATCTATTTGTTTTTTTCAATTATTCCTTTCAAAACATCCCATCGGGGATCTGTCTTTTCTTCTTCTTTAGATTCAATTATGCTGTGAGCATCCAGTCTTTTTAACATCTCCGGATTGCAAAGAGAGTTCCCATCTTTATCTGAAGGGTGTATTCTTTTATAGGGAAGTGCCAGTATGATAAATTCGTACATATAGCTTCCCACATCAATCTCATGATCATCACGCCCGATCATCAAAACATCATCCTCAATCTCTCCTGGTGTACTTCCAGTCTTCACAAAAACAGTTTGAAGCGATGATATCGGGGCTGAATAAGAATCGAGACAGCGGTCGCATATTACTTCCACCTCACCGGTAAGGGTAAAGTGGAGTGCAAATAGTCCGGTTTTCTTCTCCAACAGGACCTTTGCCATCACATTCCCTTCTTCTATTTCCGAATGCTCAAATAAAGCAAAGAACTTCTGATCCAACTCAAATGCAAAATCGTGATCTCCTTCTACCAATCCCGAAATGCGCACTGCATATAAACCCTGCTTACTCACAACTCTTCAATTTGGGAGTGCAAAAGTATAAATTAATCTTATATAAAAAAACAAAAAACCAGCATTAATTAATGACTCCGAGCACATTAAACCGATGACAGGAAGGGGGAATATTATTCTCAGGGTCAGAGAATCACCTGTTGAATGGTTTCGATAAGAGAATCAATAAAAAAATCATCCTTGGTTAAATACCGGTTTGCGCCATTTTCCATAAAGGACGATAACAACAAATCATCCCCCTGGCCGGTAAGGATAACTACAGGTACATCTTTGTTTACTTTCCTGATCTCCTTCAGGGTTTCCATCCCATTTAGACTATTTTCTCCCATCCCTGCCAACACATGATCAAGCACAATCAGGCTTGGCTTTTTGTGAAGGTTTTCGAGACACTCCTCGCCAGACAAATAGCTTACAACATGGTAATCCTGCCTGCTCTGAAATGTATATTCCAGCAGATTCAGGATCATTTTGTCATCATCAATGAAAAAAATCAGTTTACTCATAAAGGGATACAATCTCGGTTTCAGGTACCTGCAAAAATAATAAATTATTCTATAGTATAAAATAACCAACCAGGAGTCCGGTATCGGACTCCTGGTCTACGATATCGGACACCTTCTACTATACTCAATAATGATATTGTGTTGATAATCTGATCGTTGCACTAATTGGCATTATGATTGTTTTATGAATGTTTGGTAAACCAAAAATTAACGCTCCGATGTCATTACTCAAAAACTATTTCCTCTCTCTGGCCAGAAATGCGGTTAGAGATAAGTTCTTTTCTTTGCTCAACCTGCTCGGCCTGGCCGTTGGTATCACTGCCTCTATTCTGATATTTATCTATATCCAGGATCAGGTAACCTTTGACAAACACAATGAAAATTATGAACGGATTTACAGGCTTGAAGGAGATTTCACCATCAATGAAAAACTGGATCAGATAGCCATCGTTCAGATCCCTCTTGCTCCTACCCTTAAAGATGAATATCCCGAGGTAGAAGAATATGCAAGGATTCTTCCTCAACAAAGCCTCTATTTCGAAAAGGAGGAAGATACTTTCAAGGAAGACAGCATTGCATATGCCGATTCCACCATTTTCAAGGTATTTACCATTCCGTTTGTCGCAGGTGATCCCACAACCGCATTAAGCGAACCCTACACCATGGTGATGAGTGAATCGCTTGCAAAAAAATATTTTGGAACCTGGGATGTAATTGGCCAGAGTATGAAGGCACTGGATGGATCTAACTATACGGTCGTTGGAGTCTTCGAAGATTTACCAAACAATGTACATTTGAAATTTAACGGACTTCTCTCTGCAGCTACAGTAGAAGAACAAATGGGAAGCGATCAGTTTAATGACCGAAGTGCAAACTCTTTCTGGAATGTGACTACTTATGCCTATATCCTTATGGCAGAAAACACAACTCCGGATATGATTCTTTCCAAATTCCCTGACTTCTATGATAAATACATGGCTGAACTGGGGGAACAGATCAATGCAAGTTTTGATCTTCGAATTACGCCCCTGGCCGATGTTCATTTTCAGAAAGACGAACTCTCCTACGATCTGCCTAAAGGAAACATGAATTATGTATATATCATGGGTATCATAGGTGTACTCCTTATTGTTATCGCCAGTATTAACTATACCAATCTGACCACAGCCCGGGCTACCAACCGTGGGAAAGAGATCGGGATCAGGAAGGTCGGAGGAGCCACAAAAAAGCTTCTGCGTTCTCAGTTCCTGGGAGAGTCCATCGTCATGGCTATTGTTTCAGGAATTCTGGCCGCCATTCTAACGATTCTCATTTTACCCCTATTTAACGACCTTACCTCCAAAACCTTTGACTGGAAGGTAATTCTTCAACCCATGGTAATCTTTTTTATTCTGGGAATTTCTATTCTCACTGGTCTCCTTTCCGGCATTTATCCATCCACTTACCTGGCCTCCTTTAATCCGGTTACAGTATTAAAAGGAAATGGAGTAAGTGCGTCTGACCGGGGCTGGCTGAGAAGAGGGCTGGTTATTGTACAGTTTATGATATCTGCAGTGATGGTTATTGGATCTATCATTGTGGCCATGCAGATGAGGTTTATCCAACACAAAGACCTTGGATTTGATAAAGAACAGATCCTGCTGGTATCGCTGAATGATACTTCTGTGATCAGCAATGTAAACGCTTTCATGGAAGAGATTGAAAGACATCCGTCGGTGGAAGAAACCTCTTTGTCGACCACCACACCAGGAAGGTTTACCGGGAAACGGGTGATGACAGCTGAAGATAACTCTGGGGAGATGCAGGAAAAAGTCTTTAACAATATGTTTGTTAATTATGAATACCTCGACGCCATGGGCATTACGCTTCTTCAGGGCCGCTTTTATGACCGGGAGTTTGGTTCTGATGAAACCAATTCGATCGTGATCAATGAGTCGCTGGCAAGGGATATGCAATGGGGAGAGGATGCAGTGGGAAAGAAATTTATCCAGGGCGTGAACATCCAGGGAGCAAACAATCCCGAGGCTGAAATTATCGGTGTGGTAGAAGATTTTAACTATGGCTCCCTCCACAATCCTGTGGAGCCAATGGTTCTGATTTGCCGGGATAATGCACAGTTTATGAGAATCATGCACATCAGGGTAAGTAACAACCAGATGCAGGAAGTTTTAAGCTGGGTGGAGGAGAAACGAGAAGCATTCAATCCTGCATACCCCATTCAATACAGTTACCTGAGCGATGAGCTGGATGCCCTGTATGAAGAGGAAAAAGTAGTATTTGCCCTGGTCCTCTCTTTCACCATTCTGATCATTTTCATTGCTGCACTGGGACTCCTTGGATTGTCTTCTTTTATGACTGTGAAACGGACCCGTGAAACCGGTGTAAGAAGGGTGATGGGTGCTACACAGAACCAGATCCTCTACCTGTTCATTGTGCAATTCTCCAAATGGGTGATCATATCAAACCTGATAGCATGGCCCCTCTCCTACTTCGTCATGAAAACCTGGTTGCAAAACTTCACCTACCGGATCGACTTCCCTTTCTGGACCTTTATCATATCTTTGTTGTTGTCGCTAACCATAGCTGTGATCACCGTAAGCTGGCAGGCGCTTAAAGCTTCACGGATGAACCCGGCTACCTCCATAAGGGCCGAATGATAACAGGAAAAGCATTAGGAGAAAAATATATTGTAAACGGAAAGACAGCAGATGTATCGGGTTTTATACCTGATATGTCTGCTGATATTTACTATGAGGTGGTAAGGATGATTGACGGAAAATTTCTTTTCCTGCCTGATCACCTCAACCGGCTAAAGAACTCACTCCTGGGAACCGGACTTCAATTTCCCGGGTCTGAAAGCATCACAACCAATCTGAAATTACTTAAGGAAAACAACCCTTTTTCAGAGGGAAACATCAGGATTTGTCTTCAGAAAACCGGTGAAAACACGCTGAATAATCTGTGCTATTTTGTCCCCTACTTCTATCCTGAAATTTACATGTATAAAAGTGGAGTCAAACTGGTAACATATCCCCATGTCCGTCCAAATCCGGGAATTAAAAAGTGGGATAACCGGTTCCGGGTGTCTGTCAATGAATATATCCGGGAATATGGTGTATATGAGGCCCTGCTGATGAATGAATCTCAGCATATTACCGAAGGAAGTCGATCAAATGTCTTTTTCATCGACCAGAATAACAACCTGATTACCACACCCGAAAAGGATATCCTGCCTGGGATTACCAGGAAGTATGTCTTAAATATTTGCAGGGAGAACGGGATCCATGTGGTGGATAGGCCCGTTCAACTCGGGGAGCTCAGCAGCCTGGTATCATGCTTTATATCAGGCACCTCCCCAAAAGTCCTTCCTGTATGGCAGGTCGATGGTATTCAATTCCGGGTAGATCATCCAGTACTGCAACTTCTAATGGAGGAGTTTGATACGCTAATTGATACAAACCTGACTGACCTCTCAGGTTTAGATGCCAGCCACTAAACAGTAAAAGAAAATTTTCCTACTTTTGCACCTTACCGGGGTGTTAGCTCAGTTGGTTTAGAGCGCTTGCTTGACAGGCAAGAGGTCACTGGTTCGATTCCAGTACATCCCACAAACTAAAAGACGCAGACAGTATTGTTTACGTCTTTTTTTGATTTCAATTGTGCTGGTATCAATATACTTTTAAAGGGAAAAAGGAATAGGAGATGAATTAAATATGGCACAGAATACCAGTCTGACAACAGATGAAATAGAGGCTATTTTTGAGAATTTCAGCATTCATCATATAAGCTCTTTTAAAGTATTAAGTGGAGGTTCAGAGAACACGAATTATTTAATACATGCAAAAAACGACAAATATGTTCTAACCATTTGCGAACAAAAGTCAGCAAATGAAGCAAAAGAATTAGCACATTTATTAGAGCATTTGGAAAAGCACGGCTTTGAGACTTCAAAGGTTATTCGCAACACGAATAATGAGCCTGTTACCCTTTGGAAGGGTAGACCTGTAATAATCAAAAAATTTATCGAAGGGAAAAATCTAAAAGACTTATCTTTTCATTTGATAGAATTAATTGGGAGGGAATTAGGTAAACTTCATAAAATTGAATCGCCAGGATACCTTCCAATACAGGTTGGTTATGGAAAGGAACAGTTTGCGAAAGTGGACAACTATGCTGCTAACTCTTCCTTTGCTACCTGGTTAAAGGAAAAGCTTACATATGTGTCACCATATTTCTCTTCAAATTTACCTAGAGCATTCATTCACAGCGATGTATTCTGGGATAATGTAATTATTAGTGAGGATGAAGCCTCAATCAATATCATGGACTTTGAAGATTCAGCCTATTATTATCGGGTATTTGATATAGGAATGATGGTAATCGGGATTTGTGGTGAAGAAAAAACTGTCAATTTTGAGAAGGCTAGATACATTTTGAAAGGCTATAGCCAGGAAATTCAATTATTGGATATAGAACTAAATGCCTTGCAAGCATTTACCGTATATGCAGGTGCAGCTATGACATTTTGGAGGCATTTAAACTTCAATTATACCAAACCCGACCCCAAATTATCAAATCACTTTTTGGGCATGAAAGTTTTAACAGATTTTGTTGAAGAACAACCAGCGGATGTTTTTCTAAAACTGGTTGCTGACAAAGCTCATCAATGACCGAGTCTTTTGCTGATTGTAAATCCCAACGATAGAAAGTAGTAATTTGCAATGATGAAATATAAAGCATTTATCATACTTGGATTTCTAATGGCTCTTTCCAGAAATGGAATAGCTCAACCGGATTACCTGTACGAGATTGGAGTCAAAGACAGCGTTTATTCCAGCACCCTCGGGGAGCAAAGGGTAATTTGGGTTGAACTCCCTGAAACCTATACCCCTGGTAGTCAGGATAGATATCCCGTAATTTATGTGCTGGATGGAGGGGTGCATCTTCAGGCCGTATCTACAGTACTGGATTACTACTGGGGCGGGTTTTTACCTGAAATGCTTGTAGTTGGGATTTCAAACAGGATGCACAGGACCAGGGACCTGACTACCTCTGAGGTTCATACCCGACATGGATCGGAATACAATCAGGAATCGGGTGGTGCTGAAAAGTTTATCCTTTTTATAGAAAAAGAGTTAATCCCATATATCGAAGTCAACTATCCCGCTACTGATTACAGAACATTGATCGGGCACTCCTATGCGGGTCTGTTTACCATCAATATGCTTATGCACCATTCAAATCTGTTTGATAACTATCTGGCCATTGACCCCAGCCTTGACTGGGATACTCAAAAACTACTGGCAGAGTCAAAAGAGATACTTCGCAAAGAGAACTTCCAGGGAAAATCCCTTTTTATGTCACTGGGTGGGCAACTACATATGCAAAAAAGTGATATCAACCTCGGGAATGTAATGGAGGATACCAGCGAGTACACATTGTTTGCCCGGTCTAATCTTGAATTTTCAAATGCTGTAAAGGAAAGTGAGCAGAATAAACTGAACTACAAATGGGTGTTCTATGAAAATGATCTTCATGGAACCCTTTCGCTCCCCTCCATTATGGATGGGCTGATTTTTCTTTTCAACTGGTATCCCATTGAACAGACCGACAGATTCAATAGTCCGGATACACCTAAAGATGAACTTGTTCAAATCATCAGAAACAGGGAGGATAAACTAAAGGATCATTTTGGCTATTTCGTGCCTCCATTTGAGGAGGAACTTTTAACCATGTTGGGATACATGAACCTAGATTGGGGGAAAACCGAAAAATCTCTTGCCTTCTTTCAACTGGCAGTGGAATACTTTCCCCGGAGTGCAAATGTTTATGATTCATTAGCTGATTACTATGTGTCGCAGGATGATTTCGCGAATGCATTGTCTAATGTGACCCTTGCTTTTGAATTGAGTGGAGATGAGTATCATAAAAATCGCATGGAAGAACTCAAAGCCAGGCAAAAAGAATAACCATATTCAAAAAGTAGTTGACAAAGGCAATGTTGGGAAAAAGCGGAAAACTGCCCGGTGTTAAGGTGATCCAATTTGTTACCTCAGCTCAAAACTGATCGGAAAAACAAAGGTGACATTTACCTTATGTCCACCCTGAATTCCCGGCTCCCAGGCTGGTGATGAGTTGATTACGCGAAGAGCTTCGTTATCCAGATCGGGATGGACACTTCGCATAACTTCAGCCTGCACCAGTTTTCCGCTGCTGTTGACTACAAATTTAACAATGACCCTTCCACTTATATTGTTCTGTATGGCCAACTCGGGATAACGCAGGTGACTCATGATATACTTATAGAACTCCACATTGGGTGAACCCCCATTAAAGGTGGGCATGATTTCAACAAAAAAGCGCTCTTCCTCTGTATTGAATACTTCATCCTCCTGTTTCGGGAAATTTTGATACCCGTATTGCGTGTCCTTTATAACTTCTGTGTTTCATATAATTTCAGGTAGATCGATCTCATTTTCCACCAGTTTAATTACCTCGGCAATTGGTGGTAATTCGGGTTTGGGAGGGGGTTTGGGTGGACCATCAACAAGAATGGTGCCATGGAAACCTTGCGACTATTGATCCAATTAGGTTCTCTTTTATTACATTTATAGTGTTCGTACTTTCTTAAACTCCCGCCCATGAAAAATCCATTGAAGGAAATATTAATCACCAGTCTGGTTCTTTTTTGCAGCATCAGTTTTGCCCAGGATCAAAATAATCTTGCCGAGAAGCTGGGCTATGCAAGCGATGCCAAACTTCTGATCATCCATGCCGACGATATCGGACTTGCACAATCAGTGAATGAAGCATCAATCACAGCCTTTGAAAAAAAGGGTATCTCATCGGGCAGCATTATGGTCCCCTGTCCATGGTTTGCAGATTTTGCAACCTATTATAAGGAACATCCGCAGCTGGATGTGGGGATCCATATCACACTAACTGCAGAATGGGATCATTATAAATGGGGAGGAATTCTTCCCGCAGGTGAGATTCCCAGTCTGCTTGATGAAAATGGATATTTTTATGCTACGGTGGAAGAAGTGGCTAAACATGCCGATCCGGCGGAGGTGGAGAAGGAAATAAGGGCTCAGATAGAGCGCGCCCTTAGTTTCGGGATCAAGCCAACTCACCTGGATACCCATATGGGAAGCGTACTGGCAAGGCCGGAACTGACCCAGATCTATATGAAGCTTGGGAAGGAATATGGTCTTCCGGTTTTTGCTCCCCGGATGATGTTGATGGGAATGCCCGAACAGGCAAGGGAAATGGTAGAGGCCGAATATACACTGGTAGACGGTTTTTTTATGTTAAATGAGGAGAAACCCGGAGTTTCGTGGCTTGAAGCATATGGTGAAATGGTTGAGAAGATGGTTCCAGGTTTAAACCAGTTGATCGTCCATGTGGCCAATGACAATGCAGAAATGCAGGCCATTGCCATCAACCATCCTGCATTTGGAGCCACCTGGAGGCAGAATGACCTTGAACTGATGATCAGCCAGGAATTTAAAGATTTGTTGACAGAAAATAACATTCAACTTGTTTCGTGGAAACAGATTGGTAATTTGCAGCCATGAAAAAAAATGTCTTTGTCCCCATTCTCCTGCTCTGGGTTTCTGCCCATGTGGCCGGACAGGTATACCACTATTCAAATCCATTTGTCTCACCCACTGAAAACTTCAGGATTAAAAAAGAGTTATATACTTTTAATGAAGAGACAGGAGGACCTTCTATCTACCGCTATGATATGAACTTGTTGCTCTCCACCAAAGACTACCTTCGATCTGATGGTGAACGAACACAAACAGTTTATAACTATGATGCAAACCGGCACTTGATATTCTCAACACGCACATATGCCAGTGGTGCTTCAGCCAGATTTGAATACAATTATAATGCTGACAACAGGCTGGTGAGAAGAACCTGCATTGTAGCTGATACTGTAGCAGCCACAGAGTACTATATGTACAATGCATCGGGAACAGTGACAAATGCCAGGTGGGAGAATTTCGATAACTGGCTTACTGGTATCATTGCCCTTGAAATAGGCGATAATGGGAGGATACTTTCCGGAACATTTAAAGGTGAGGACGGGTTTGATGCCATCCTCACCTTTACATACGACAACCTTGGATTCATTTCAGTAATACGATGGGACTTTTCCTTCGGGAAATTTCAGCAGTTCGAGTTCGAATATGAACCTACCCAATCGTTTTAAAATCTTTTATTGACTGGAATACCTGATCTCTGGAATACCATCCTGCATCTCCACTGCATGATATATTGCGGCAAAAGAAGCCGAGATCCACATGATGGATATAAACACCCCCACAAAAAAGCAGAGAATACCTCCAATCATGATCCAGAAAGCAAGAAACCCCATTAAAAATATCTGCCAGCCATATCCCCTGGTCATATCCCAGCTTACCCTGAGTGCATCCATCACATCCATCTCCCGGTCTACAACCAGGTAAGGAACAAATGCAAGCCGGCAGGCAAAAATAATGCCCGGGACAATCAACATCACCAGGCCCAATGCTACAATAACACCCACCACGACCTTGGCGATGACAGCATTCCAGTAATTTTTCTGAAAGACGGCAAATACATCTCGTATCTCAACCCTTTCACCTCGTACGGCTTTCAGAAATACCCAGCTTGCACCATAGCCAATGGGTCCTGCCACGAAAATTCCATAGGTTATTCCAAACATGATCAGTGGGATAAGAAACCACTCAAAAGAATCAATTCTCCACTGCACTATCCCCGTTGGGCCAGAAAGAATTGAATAAATGATGGCAACCACAAGTAGTTCGACAAAATAGGCTTTTAATACCTTCCACCCTATGGAGTAGCTTACTCCTGCATCCGGACGAAAATCATGCTGACTGTTATTAAGAACAATGACCATTATTTCTGGAGTTTTGATTTATCTCCAAAATTATGTCCTCCACACTTCACTTCCTATAGACTTAAGTAGTGTTCTGATTAATCCAACTTAAGTAGGGTAACCGGGATATATATACTTAAGTAGGATTTTCAATTACGGTTTATAGCGAACCACCCAAATATTGTATATTCACAAAACATCTAAGGGATATGCAGGAATCGTGGCGACTAATATTACTATTTATACCCCTCATTGCAGGGGCTGTTGCCATCTTTCTTTCCTTTCAGTTGATGAAACGTTATGCTATCCCCTTTGCCAGTAGTTATTTCTACTACCTGGTTTTCATCTATGTATTTGGTTCCTATAGCCTGGTTGGCTCAGGAGTTCTTGAATACTTCTTTACCAGGATGAATGCAGAGATAAGAGTAATTCAATCCACTCAGCTATTTGCCATCTTTCTTGGTATTCCATTTATCGTACTGTCCAAGTTCATGTTGCTGCGAAGTATTTCAGAATTCTTCGGGAAGCAGATCCCAACTGCATTTACCATCCCATATTTCAGTTTGGCCATAGCAGCATTTGTGCTATTCGGAATATTCATTGTCAGACTCACCAGGTATGAATTGGGAGAATTCCAGATTCTGATTACCCTCCAGCGATGGGTGTTTTTTGGATTTATGATTACAATGTACCTGACCATTTTCCTCAGCGCAATCCGTTTTTCCCGGAAGATGACAGATCATTATGAAAAGAGATTTATCAGGGCATTCAGTTCCTGGTACCTCCTGTTTATGTTGCTAACCACCTCAGCATTTATGTTAACTGGACCGTTTGTAATAATCCAGCACATATTCTTATTTCTCTTCCTTTCCTGGCACCTGATCCCCATTCTGTTTCTGAACCTCTACCTTGAAAAATACCATGGTCTGACTGCTTCGGTACAGGAAAACTTTGAGACCAGCCTGGCCACATTTTCTGATACCTATGAGATTTCAAAAAGAGAGAGGGAAGTAATTCATTTGATTTGCAAAGGACTTTCTAACCAGGAAATAAGTGACAGTCTTTTTATCTCCCTTCAGACTGTGAAGGACCACACACACCGGATCTTTGTAAAAACAGGTGTTAAGAACAGGGTTCAACTTACCAATATGATCAGATCAGCATGAAAAAAAGAGAAGCTGTATTAAATTGTCTGAAGGAGCTGGAAATTGATTATGAAATTTTTGAGCATCCGCCTGTTCCCACTGTTGAAGATGCCCTTCCCTACTGGAAAAAGATAAATGCCACCCATTGTAAAAATCTCTTTTTCAGAAATCACAAAGGCAACCGTCACTACCTGGTGATTCTTAAACATGAACGCCAGCTTATCATTCGCGATCTGGAACAAAGGTTAAAGCAGGGTAAGATCTCCTTCGCTTCGACCGAAAGAATGAACCGCTATCTTGGATTATCCGGTGGATCTGTCTCCGTTTTTGGAATCATTAATGATACAGAGGACCATGTACACCTATTTCTCGATGCTGAACTGCAAAAGGCCAAAAAAATCAGCTTTCATCCCAACGAGAACAACGCAACCGTTGTCATCTCATTCACGTCTTTCATTAAATTCCTGGATTGGAGCGGAAATACATACGAATTTATAACACTCTAAAAGCCGGAAGGCATTTGATATCAATCGAAATAATACAATAAAATAAACATCATGGAAAGAAGAAATATGAAACAACACGTCTCCTTTGTGGGAGCGATTCATGTGGGATTTGGAATCCTGGGTTTACTGGGAGCACTTGCCATCTACATCAGTTTTAAATTTGCCTTTAGTTTTGTGGATCATGAACCAATTGCCCAGCAAGTTCTCTCTTTTGTCGGTGACACACTTTCGGTCATTGTTATGTTCTTCAGCTTACTTGGAATTGTCGGTGGAATCGGCCTTTTTTCCTACAAACCGTGGGCTCGAATCCTGGTGATGATTGTTTCGGCCATCAATTGCCTCAATGTTCCCATTGGAACAGCAAAGGGTATCTATTCCATCTGGGTACTGATGCAACCTGAAACACAGGAACTTTTTGAAGCTCCTCAATAGAGAAATAGATGAAAAAAAAATATCTTTTACTTGTCCTGCTGGCGGGATTTGGACTGACCTCCTGTGATAATGAACCCGAACCGGATCCCCTGCCTGATGTAGCACGGTCCTATTGCACGCTCTATAACTTCCTGATGGAGCCGGTTCATGTAAATTGGGAAGTGGATGACATCAAAGTTGAAGGTGAGCATGTATATGGTTCGGTTGTTCAAGGAGGAGTCCTGCTTGAAGAGGAGACGGAGCAAATCTCATTTGTTGTGAAAAACGCTGCAAGTGGTGAAATAATTGAGAGCCTGCTAATAGAAATGACTGAGAATCGAAACTACCAGGGGATTATTTTTGGTACCCTGGAGAATCCTGTCTTCCTCCTCAGGCAAGTGGATACTTCTCCACCTGAATCAGGAAATATACGGGTACAGTTTCTTCATGCCACGGCGAGTCTCGATTCACTTGATGTCTATTTAGGAGGGACCACCCTTCAAAAAAGAGTGATTTCAGGCATCGATTATACTGAGCTATCGGAATATACCCAGGTTTCAGAATATGATATCAGAGCCTCTGTGATCATCACTCCACATGATACCATTTTTAATCCGGGCAACGAACTGATCTCTTTCAAATACAACGATCAGATTCAGGTCAACAACAACTACCTGACTGTAATTGCCCCATCAGGCAGTTCTCCGCTGTCTCCACCGACACTGTGGCTATATGCTCAGCCTATAGATTAAAAAGAAAAGCCGCCCGCAACACGGACAGCTCTTCTGGCTAAACGTATAGGCTAACTTACTTAATAACTCGGCCGATGGGTATAATGTGTATGAAGCAATTCATGAGACTTTTGCCCAAGGGGCTCACCCAGGAACTTTTTGTATACCCCAATTACCTCTGGATTTTCATGTGATTTTCTGATTTCCATGGACATATCTTCGGCATAAATGGCCTCGGTTCTTTTCTTTCTGATTTCCTCATTTGTTGGAATGGGTTGTCCTCCACCTCCCAGGCATCCTCCGGGACATGCCATCACCTCAATGAAGTGAACATCCAGTTCACCGCTTTTAACGGCATTCATCAGCTCACGCGCATTCACCAGTCCATGAGCGACTGCGCATTTTAGTTCCACCCCATTGAGGAAGCTCCACTCCTCCTTACAATCTTCAATTTGCACAGAAGCAACCCGCACGCCCTCCATTCCACGCACTGCAGTAATGTTCAGATTATCGAAGGGCACCTCTCTTCCGGTAATAATTTCATATGCCGTCCTTAAAGCTGCTTCCATTACACCTCCTGTGGCTCCAAAAATGACACCTGCTCCTGTAGAGGCACCCATAATACTGTCATATTTATCTTCCTTCAGCATTTTAAACTCAACACCTGCCTGCTTGATCATCCTGGCCAGCTCCCTGGTGGTCAGAACGTAATCCACATCTTTATAGCCGCTGGAACGCATCTCCGGACGGTTGGCTTCATACTTCTTAGCTGTACAGGGCATAATGGATACACTCACAATGTCTTTGGGCTCTATCTTCCGCACCTGGGCATAGTAAGTCTTTGCCAGGGCGCCAAACATCTGCTGGGGTGATTTGCAGGTAGAAACATTGGGAAGGTATTCAGGGAAGGTGTGTTCAATAAACTTGATCCATCCAGGTGAACAGGAGGTGGTCATGGGTAATGCCACATTGGGATCTTTATCTACAAGCGCCTGCTTCAGCCTGGTCAGCAGCTCTGTACCTTCCTCCATAATGGTAAGGTCAGCTGAAAAATCAGTGTCCAGTACCGAATCGAATCCAAGACGCTTCAGCGCTGCTACCATTTTACCAGTAACCCGATCGCCCGCTTCAAAACCAAGCTCTTCACCCAGTCCGACCCTTACAGCGGGTGCTGTCTGGACTACGACATGTTTAGTTGGATCCAGAATAGCATCCCAAACCTCATCCAGGTAAGTGCGCTCAACAAGCGCCCCGGTGGGACAACGGTTGATGCACTGACCACAGTTTGTGCATATTACATCGGCCATTGACAGATCCTCGAAAGTGCTGATTTTCTGCTTATCTCCTTTATAGGCTACTGTCAGTGCATTTACCCCCTGTAGCTGTGCGCAGGTGCGCACACAACGCTGACAACGAATACATTTGCTGTCATCCTTCTGAATAGAGGGTGAAAATCTGTCGATGGTATAATCCTTGGTCTCGATCAAGTCCAGCAACAGGTGATCGCCCACGCAGAATTCGTTGGACAGGTTTTGCAGCTCGCATTTCCCGTTCTTATAACATTTGGTACAATCTGCATTGTGCTCAGAAAGCAGCAATTCGATCACATGCTTGCGGGCTGCCCTTACTTTCATTGAATTGGTCAGGATTTGCATACCGTCGCTAACTGGTGTGGCACATGCAGCAAGCAGGGCTTTGCCACCCAGCTGTTCCACCACACATACCCGGCAGTTTCCGGCCACACAGAGGTCGTCGTGATGACAGAGTGTGGGGATTCTGAAATTCTGCTTTTTGGCTGCATCAAGAATGGTGGTTCCTTCCGGAACTTTCACCATCATGCCATTGATAGATAGACTTACCATGATATCTTATATTATCTTATTTCCAATTAGTAAATGATCTCTTCCTTAAAATTCTCCACGATGGACCCAAAGGCATTTCCAACCGATTGTCCCAGGCCACACTTGGAGGCCCGTTTCATGGTTTTCGCCAGTTTGACAAGCTCATCCAGGTACTTCGAATTTTTGTCACCTCGTTTCACCGCCTCAACCCCTTTCAGAAGTTGCTGACACCCTACCCGACAGGGGGTACACTGGCCACATGACTCTTCGGTGAAAAAATCCAGGTAGTTGTGAAGTACATTGTACATGGAGCGGGTTGAGTTAAACAGTTTCATGGATCCTCCGGTTGGAACACCCTCAAACCCGATGATGGTCTCATCAAACCTTTTCCTGGGAACACA
>Ga0164313_10000389_pt1 | contig 34568 bp, 25 predicted proteins | sample GuaBasSedimGuay4_FD_113735 | JGI IMG/M metagenome (GOLD analysis project Ga0164313, IMG submission 113735) | Subseafloor sediment microbial communities from Guaymas Basin, Gulf of California, Mexico - Guay4, Core 4569-4, 0-3 cm | ecosystem: Environmental > Aquatic > Marine > Hydrothermal vents...
CGTTCCCCAACTTCATCATTCTTCATTCATAACTCATAATTCCCCCTCTCTTCCCTCCATGTCCTCTCAATCCTCCACCAGTGCACTCCGTGCCGGGTTCGGGAAATCCGACATTACCCCTCGGGTCGGGGTGCAACTTGCCGGGTTCGGGCCTTACCTGAACCGGCATTCGACCGGCGTTCACGCCCCATTGGTTGCCCGGGCGGCCGCATTTTCTTCGGTCTCGGAGACCTGTTTGATTCTCGCCCTCGATCTCTGCGGAGTATCCAGACAGTTACTCAATCGGATCCGATCGATCGTCGCCAAACGGACGGATGTCCCGGTCGATCGCATCATGGTTGCCTGCACCCATACCCACAGTGGTCCGTCGACCGTCGGCCACATCGGCTGGGGGCACCCCGACGATCTATACATCGAAACTCTTCCCTCGCGGATCCTCCGGGCGGCGGAGGCGGCGATCGAAGACATGGGAGAGGTTCGAGTCGGCTCCGCCTCGCCTCCATGCGAAGGCATCGCGATCAATCGTGATTACGACACCGCCTATGATCGTTCATTTTCGGTCGATCATTTTCTGGCCGATTCGTGGCGTCCGGCCAAACCCGAAAAGACCGACACGACCTGCGATGTCATCACGTTTCATGATGGTGCCCGGCTAAAGGGATTCATCAGCTCTTTCAGCTGCCACCCAGTGGTCTGTTGCGAGGAGAATACCCTGATTCACGGCGATTTCGTCGGCCAGGCCACGAGCCAGGTGGAGAAGCAGCATTCCGGTTCGATCGGAATTTTCATCCCCGGCGCCCTGGGCGACATCAACCCCGGCATCTCCCACCGACCGGCGGACGAAAGCATGCGGGCGCTGGATGTGATCAGCACCCGCTACGCCCAGGCGGTCGAAACCGGCATCTCTTCCTCCAGGCCACTGAGTTCACCAGGTCTTTCGGTCGCCTCACGCCATACCCGCTTTCCCCGGGTCGAATGGACCCGTGAAGAAGTGGACGAACGCATCAGTGTCCTGGAAAAAGGGCTGCATGCGCCCGACCTGAACGATGATCCGCTCCAGGGAGATGACCCCCTTGAGCGGACCGGGATGCAAATGGTTCGGCTCGCCGGGCTGCGCAAGATTCTCGATCGAATGGATCGCGGTGACGATTTGAACCCGTCGGTCGAACTTCAGGGGATCCGGCTCGGATCGGTCCGCCTCCTCGGTTCACCTTTCGAGGTTTTCCAGCAGACCAAGAACGAAATCCGAGCATCCGCACCCGAAGGCCTCAATCTCGTTCTCAGCCTGGTCAATGGCACCGAAGGTTATGCCCCCGACCCCACCATCTTTGAGCGTCAGGGTTATGCCGCGGAATTCGTTCCCCTGATGAAAGGCGACCTTCCCCATCAGAGCCTCCACGATCTGCTGGTCGGGGAATTGACTCAGTTGGCCGCTGAACTGTAAACTCGGTTCCACCTTTACTCGCCCTTCACAAACCGGAATCATTGGTGCGAATGAAACGTACCTGCGTGATCGTCGGCGCCGGGCATCGCGCCATGGCCTATGCGTCCCATGCCCGGGAGCACCCGGACAGAATGGAGGTGATCGGCGTGGCGGATCCGGTCGAACTGCGTCGGCAGCAGGCCGCGGGCATGTTCGACCTGGATCCTGCAAACATCTTCTCGTCCGCGGAAGATCTGGCCGCGCGCCCGAAGATGGCCGATTTCGTGATCAATGGAACCATGGATCACGAGCACGTGCCCACCTCCCTGCCGCTCCTCAGGCGCGGTTACGACATCCTGCTGGAGAAACCCTTTGCAACCAACCCGACGGAGATGTGGGACCTCGTCGAAACCGCGGGGGAGACCGGTTGCAAGGTTGCCATCTGCCATGTGCTTCGGCACGCCCCGTTCTACGCAGCAATTCGCAGAGAGGTGGTCGATGGCGCCATCGGCGACATCATCAACATCAACGCCGTGGAGCATGTATCCTACCACCATATGGCCGTCGGGTATGTCAGGGGAAAGTGGAGACGCTCCGATCAGTGCAAATCCCCGATGTTGATGTCAAAGAGTTGTCACGATCTCGACCTGATTACATGGATGAAGAGCGGCATTGCGCCCCGGCGTGTTTCGAGTTTTGGCAGCAATATGCAATTTCGGCCGGAGAATGCCCCCCGGGATTCCGGCACACGATGCCTGGTCGATTGTCCGATTGAAGGTGAGTGCCTGTACTCCGCCCGGAAGCACTACCTCGACCATCCGAAACGCTGGGCCGCCTACGCCTGGAGTTCACTCGAACACCTTGAAAGCCCCTCGATTGAGAAGATGACGGAATCGCTCAAGACGAGCCCTTACGGTCAATGTGTCTGGAAGACGGACATGAATGTGGTTGATCACCAGTCGGTGGTCATCGAATTCGAAGACGGAGCGACCGCCACCTTGAATATGGTGGGAGGATCCGCCAAGCCCTTGCGTGCCCTCCACCTGATAGGTACGCATGGCGAAATCCAGGGCTGTCTGGAAGACGACCGGTATGTGGTCCGACATATCGACCCCCGGCCCGGTCACGAATTCTCCGAACGCACGGTCGACCTGAACGAGACCGGCGACAAGACGGGAGCCCATGGCGGACACGCCGGGGGCGACAGCCGTCTGGTCGGTGATTTCCTGGATTATCTGGACGGAAACGAACCGTCTATTTCCACCACCAGCCTGGAGGATTCGGTCGCCGGACATCTCATCGGCTTCTGTGCCCACCAATCCATGGCCGAAAACAAAGTTGTGGAAATCACCATGCGGCGCTGAAATTGTCACCCGACCTTCGACCTTCCGACCCCATCCCTCCTCCCCCCTTCGTTCCTTCGCAGTTCAATCCCCTCTGACCTTCGACTTCTTTCCTCTTCTTCCGTGCTTTGCAGTTCTCTCCATCCACAGAGCATCCGCCACTCCCAACGCTGACCTCTGACTCCTTCTTCCACAGCCCACTGTCCACCCGTAAGGGGTCAAAGCTCACATCCTGCATTGGCATGCACGATGTCGAGCAATGACCCCGTCCACCGTCCACGCCGGCGAAGCCGGCACCCTCACCACCATGGGAAAAAACTATCCTGAAATCGACTCAAAAATCGCCGACTGGGTCGGCCGACAGAAGATGTTCTTCGTCGCAACCGCCCCCCTTTCCGCGGGTGGGATGGTCAATTGCTCGCCCAAGGGCATGGACACCTTTCGCATCCTGGGACCAAAAACCGTTGCCTATCTCGACCTTACCGGAAGCGGCGCTGAAACCATCGCGCACCTGAGAGAAAACGGGCGGGTCGTGATCATGATGTGTGCATTTGATGGGCCGCCGGATATTTATCGCTTTCATGGACGCGGAGAAGCGCTGGCCAGGGGTACGCCCGAATACGATGCACTGATCGAGCACTTCAACGAACTACCGGGCGCCCGAAGCATCATCCGGATATCGGTGGACCGGATCAGCGACTCCTGTGGCTATTCGGTTCCTCTATACACTTACCAAAGTGACCGGGATGGTCTGATCAAATGGGCCGAGGCCAAGGGCGAGGCTGGTATCGCTGACTACCAGAGGCAAAAGAACCAAACGAGCGTTGATGGCCTCCCGGCACATCAGGGGTTGGCGGAGTGAGTTACTTTTCACCATTTCCCGTACGAGAACCGAATCATTCGACACAGGAACGATCACCCAGTGACAGGAAGAGAAAGAGTAAGGGCCGCCCTCACGCATACGACGCCGGACCAGGCGCCACGAAATCTGTGGGCGTTACCTTACATCTCTCTGTTCCGAAAAGACGAACTTGACGAGCTCCTCAGCCTTTACCCCTCAGATTTCGGACAACCGGAGTTGTCACCGGGATCGAGTGATACCGGCCTCCAACGCCTGGCGCAGCCCGGAAGCTACACGGACGACTGGGGCAGTGTATGGGAGGTGGGCGAGCCGGGCATCATCGGTGAGGTGAAAAGCCCGGCGCTGGCGGAATGGCCCGCATTGGCAACCTTTCAACCGCCATGGGAACTCGTCCGTGATCGAGACCTGGCCCATGCCAACCGGAATTGTGCGAGTTCTGACTCGTTCATGCTCTCACCAGCCTGCGCCCGTCCGTTCGAACGGTTGCAGTTCCTTCGCGGCACTGAGAACACCTTCATCGACCTCGCGGATCGCAGGCCGGAGATCTTCAAGCTGACCGAAATGATCCACGAATTCTACCTGGCAGACGTGCGGAACTGGGCCCGCTCGGAGGTCGACGGCGTTTTCCTGATGGATGACTGGGGCGCGAACAACGCACTGCTGATTGATCCGAAGATCTGGCGGGAGATATTCAAGCCTCTGTATCGTGATTATTGCGACCTCATCCATGCAGCCGGTAAGTTCGTCTTTTTCCACTCGGACGGAAATATCGAGGCGATCTACGGCGACCTGGTCGAAATCGGAGTCGACGCGATCAACTCGCAGCTTTTCTGCATGAATATCGAGGAACTGGCCAAACGCTACAAGGGCAGGATCACATTCTGGGGAGAGATTGATCGACAGCATGTCCTGCCCTTCGGCTCGCCGGATGATGTCCGTGCCGCCGTCCGCCGTGTCCGCAATGCCCTGGATGACGGCACCGGTGGTGTCATCGCTCAGTGTGAATGGGGCAAGGACAATTCAAAAGACAATATCGAGGCAGTTTTCAGGGCCTGGCTCGACTGAAAGGCTTCAATTCTGGTTATGAAGAAAGAGATGAATCATCACTTTTCCCCTACGGAACATCACAGACACCTGATGTCAAAGACCGTGCCCTCATTGCGCTACGAGGGCGCTGACCCAAGGAAGTGGCAGCGCAAACTTCGGCGAAAACTTCGGCAATTGATCGGGGAGATGCCCAGTGACAGATGCCCTCTTCGACCCCGAAGCCTTTGGAAACGGGAGCATCCGCTGGGTTCGATTGAGAAGATCGTCTTCCGTGCTGAACCGTATGCCGATGTGCCCGCTTATGTCTGCCTGCCAAAGAACGTGGATCCACCCTACACCTTCATGGTCTGCGTCCAAGGGCACTCGGGCGGAATGCACAATTCCATCGCGGTCCAGCGGGAGGATAATTCCAAACCGTTGAAGGTCGAAGGTGACCGTGATTTCGGGCTCGGATGCATGCGTCGCGGTATTGCCGCACTGTGTATTGAACAGCGATCGTTCGGCGAACGACGCGAGCAGAAACAGGCGCATATCTCGGACCAGGGGTGTCACGACGCCACCATGCACGCCCTGCTGTTGGGACGGACATTGATCGGGGAGCGTGTGTACGATGTTGACCGGGGAATTGACTACCTCGCCTCACGCGGCGATGCCGATATGAAAAGTATCGGGGTCATGGGCAACTCGGGCGGCGGCACCACCAGCGTATTCTCTGCCGCCCTGCTACCACGAATTGCGTTTGCCATGCCCTCATGCTACTTCTGCACCTTTCGCGACTCGATAATGTCGATCTACCATTGCATGGACAACTACATCCCGGGGCTGTACAATTACGCGGAAATGGCCGACGTGATGGGGCTCTTTGCTCCGAAACCGGTCGTCCTCGTGGCTGGAAGAGAAGATGACATATTTCCCATCCGCGCCACGCGCCGAGCGTTCAAGGATCTTCAGAAGATCTATGAATCGTTTGATGCCCGGAGCCGATGCCACCTCGTCGTCGGACAGGGTGGCCATCGTTTCTACGCCGACGATGCCTGGCCGGTGATGCTGAAGGAGATCGGGAGGATCTGACGGATCCAGAGGTATGAGTCAGAGAAAAGTGAACGGTCGCGGTCGCGCGGGATCAACGTTTCTCGAGGGTTCGCGGTCGCGCGGGAGCACGACCCTCCAATAAAGATGCTCTGAACTCAATGGATCGCTAACTTGGTTTCAAGCCGTCAGGCGATACCAATCAAACAACACGAAACAAGGAGGAATTATGGCAAATGCAATTGTGATCAATCCATTCGAAGTGCCGAAAGGCCAGGAGGAGGAAGCCCTGGCGGTGTGGGACAGGTTCGCCGCATATTTCAAAGAACAACCCGGCTATGTATCAGCCAAGCTGCATCGGTCCATTGACCCGAATGCACGGTTTCACCTGGTCACGGTCGCGGAATGGGCATCAGCCGATCATTTCGCCGCCGCGTTGCAGAACACGGAACTACAGTTGATCGCAAGAGAGGCCAAGCATGATTTCCCGAACTTTCCCGGTCTCTATGAAGTGATCAGAGACGGTTAGAATCGCTTTACCGGTATCTACCATACCGTTGTATGGCGGCCATGATGAGGCGCATCCCGGTGAGGCGGGATCCATTGTTGATGCTGCCGGCGGTCATGAAGGACAGACCGCGGGTGTCCTTTGTCATCTCGAAGTCACGCAGAAATTCCGCCACGATGTTTACCTCTTCGTTTCGGCTGAAAGTGAAAGGGGCCAATTGGCCCTCGATGACTGCGTTGGGGTGATATTTCCTGATCTCGTCGGCCCTGACGGTCGGCCCCAGGTTCAGGCTGTTGAAATTCAGGCCGGAGAGAACCGGCAGCAGATGAGCCATCCCGGAATCGGAATGTTGGGCCCGCCGATCTCGAGGAGACGGGCTGTATCGGGCAAAGACCGCCTCCAGGATCGGGTAACCGAAAAACGCATACATTTCCTCGTTCAGCAGAGCGCAATTGTCGTCCGCCCACCCGAACCCGCGTTCGGACGTGTCGGGGGTCAGTCCCGCTTCTTCATCGAGAACCCGCGCCAGTCCCAGGATACTCTGGAGAATGAGATCGCGGAACCGAGCGGCGAGCGGTTTGTCGTCGTGGATGAGAAAGATGAGGTTTTCAGGACCGTAGACGGAAGTCGCAAAAGTGACCGGACCGCGCTGTCCCCGGTAGGCCGGGACCTGCTCACCGAGGGCGACCAGTCGCGCCTTCTCCTCCCCCCACCCCTCGGGGAGAATGAAATCCCGAAGGTTCTCCAGACGTTTCTCCACCCGATCGAGCAGATTGCTCAATTCGCGCGGACTCTCAGCGGAGTGAAGGATCCAGTATGAGTCGCCCTGCCAGACATTCTCCGCTTCGAATATATCGTGCAGCATTCGTATCTTCGGCCAGATCCGGGTTGGATCGCCGGGGATCTCGTTGAGCAGACGGCGGCCCACGATCCGCTCAGCGACATCGTTGTAACGTTTCGACAATTCGCATTCATATTGATTGTCATGATAAATTCGATACCAATCTTCCTCAAGACCCAGTTCAGCGAATAAACACTCGCGCGCCATATTGGCCAGACCGAGTTTCGGTTGCGGGCAATCCGGGGAAAAGGGATCCCCGTCCGCCATTTCGTCATCCGCCCAGAACTGGTCCAGATCGACCGGGGCAAGGCCGCCATTGGCCTGGGTTTCCTGAACAAGCTTCTCCGCCTGGGAGAGTTGATGCGGTTGGAGATAAACACTCATGAGTTGGAACGAACCTTGGAAGGGGAAGTGGCGTGAGCAAGATCTTTGTGCGGTGGCTCTTTCCGGGGGTGCAAACACCCGGGATTGCGTCCCCTGTCCATTTTCTGGAGGTCAGCCTGGTGGACGAACCGGGCAATATGTTTTCGGATCCTCGGGCAGGGACGATCGGACCGGTCCCTGCCATCCGGACATCAGGTAGGGCGCGACGTCCCTGGCGCACCGTCTGCGACCGGGTATTGTTCAAGCGGCAGGCCCCTGCGCAGCGGACATGGAAACCCGCCCTCCGAAAAACCAGCTATCGGCTTCGCCCGTTTCCGCCTTTGCCAACCTGCCCGGATTGAAGAGGCGATCACGAAACGGATCGAGGCAGTCAGTTCCACATTGAGAAAGAAAGAAGAATCGCTTCTTGCTCCGGAGTCCCAAAGATCGATTCATTACTGATCTTGGTACGGCGCTCGGTAGAACGACTGCGAGAAGGCGTGGGCATTTGACCTTGCCCGTTGAATAAAAAGTCATGAATGAAGAAACCCTGAACGAATTTCCGCCCATGGACTCAAAGGACTATTACACCGTAATGATCCACTTTTACCGGGGCGAGCTTGGTCGGATAATGATCTGGAGGCAACGTCTCGATGTGACCACGAACTGGGCGATTGTCGGAGCCACGGCGATGATCACCTTTGGCTTGAGCGCGGAAAGCCACACGCACCTGATTTTCATGTTCGCCAACTTCCTGGTCTTCCTGCTCCTGAACATTGAGGCGCGGCGATATCGGTTTTATGACGCATTTCGGGCCCGGGTGCGCATGCTCGAGGCCCACTTCATCATGCCGGTCATGATGCGGGAAACCAAACTGCTTCAGGGCGACTGGAAGAAAGTGATGGCGGAAGACCTCTTGCTACCGAGCTTCAAGATGAGTCGATTGCGATCGGTGCTGAAGAGATTCAGACGGAATTTCGTATGGATATTCTTCATCATCATGGGCGCCTGGTTCGTCAAGATCTGGTTGCATTATCCAGACTCTCATACACTCAGCGGGTTTCTGGGCGCCCTGACCACCCACCATCCCTTTCCAATAGAGATTTTCTGGACCTTGTTCGGTCTGATTTATCTGACCCTCTTTTTTCTGATTATCGCTTCGTTCCTGTTGAAGGAACAACCCGGTGAGTTTTCTTCGAAGCCCATGCGAAGGAAAAAGTGGATGAAATGATGCTGACGGGCACCTTGAATAATCCGAACCTGTCAGGTTTGAACGGGAGATCTGTTTCGTGACCGATGAGGTGATTGTCCTGGCGGGGACGGCGGCCGGTATCGGGTTTATCCATACCATACTGGGTCCGGATCATTACGTCCCGTTCATCGTCATGTCCAGGGCGAGAGGCTGGAGCGGGCGAAAGACCGCAATCGTAACCTCTCTCTGCGGGCTTGCGCACGTGGTGAGCTCCATCCTCCTTGGCATGGTCGGCCTCTTCCTCGGCATCGTGGTTTTCAAACTCGAGTCCATCGAATCCTTTCGGGGAGACCTGGCCGGGTGGCTCCTGATGGTTTTCGGGTTCGTCTATCTGCTCTGGGGGATCCGTTACGCTGTCCGGGCCGGAACCCACGAGCGCCTGCATCACCACACCCACGATCAAAGCACCGGGAATTCCCGCAATCTGACGCCCTGGGTTCTGTTCACCATCTTCGTGCTCGGTCCCTGCGAGCCTCTGATTCCCCTCATCATGTATCCCGCGGCCAAACAAAGCATGGTTGCAGTGGCGGCGGTTGCGGTGCTGTTCGGAGTCACAACCATCGCCACGATGCTGGCCAGCGTCATGGCATCATTCTACGGACTCTCCAAACTGTCTCTCCCAAAGGCGGAGAGGTTCTCCCATGCCCTCGCGGGGTTCACCATTCTCCTGTGCGGATGCGCCATCATGTTTCTTGGCCTGTAGCTGGCGGGAAAACCCTACCATTCCCCACCTGCAGGAGAGGCTTCAGGCTCCGATCCCAGCGACCGGCCCGGCATGTCACGACGTAGCCACGCGGAGACGGGCGGTCCAGCCCTACCAGTTGATGATTATTTGAGGCGCTCGTTGATCTCGGCGCGCGTGAGGGCTTTGGCGTCTTTGAGCGAAGCCCGGATCCCGGCCGCCTCTTCAACCGTGACGATCGACGCCGAATTGCCAAACTCAGTCCGAATATAGGTCATCACACCGGCCAGCGCCTCGTCGGTGCTGAGAGTCGCCTCCAGGGGAGCCATGGCCCCCAGATAGGCCGTATCGGCCTTGGTGATTCCCTTCAGGAGGACCTGGGCAAGAAGCTCGGGGTCGCCCAGAACCACCTTTGAGCCGGTATACGAAGGCGCCATCAACTGATCGCCTATCTTTAATCCCTGCCCATCCTGGGCATGGCAGGCGGCACAGGTCATGAAATTCTTCTTTCCAACCTCGATCAGCTCCGCCTTCGCAGCATCGTCGGCATGGGCACAAACCGCCCCGGCGGACGCGAGAATGATGGTCAATACAGTTTTCTTCATAGGTCGTTAAAAATTCAGGTTCCGGAGTAGCTCCATGCACGGTTCTGTTCAAGCTCAAACCCTTGGAATTCAGGCTAACCAGATAGCGGGTATTCCCCATACTCCGCCAGGGTATCGATCATCGCACGCACGTTTTCCGGTTTGGCATAGGTTGGCAGACTGTTTCCGCTGGCCAGGACATAGCCACCACCCGGCGCGACTTCGGAGAGGAGTTGACGCACTTCCCTGCGGACATCCTCCGGAGTGCCCGCGGACAGGGTGTTGACGTCTACATTTCCCAGCAGACAGATATCCCTCCCCCATTCCCTTTTGACTTGCGCGATATCCATCGCGCCGGGCTCGATCGGATTCAGACCGTTGATACCCAGGCCAACCAAGTCGGACATCAGGGATGTGAGATCCCCGTCACTATGGAGCACCCATGGCAGTGAAATCGAATCAGCTGCTTTCCGAAGGTGGGGAATGAAAATTCCGCGGAACATCTCTGGAGACATCAGTGGTCCGGTCTTGAAAGCCAGATCATCCGCCGTCCAGATCATGTCGAAGCCACATGCCGCAGCCATGCGGCAGACTCGGGCGGACCAATCGGAATACCGTTCAAGCAGGGCCTCGACCAATGGAAGGTCGTCATAGAGCGCCAGGGAAAACTCTTCCATGCCCATGGCCAGATAGGTCGGCGCAATACCTATTCTCGTTACGAAGCAGGAAGCATAATCACCGGATTCGGCCACAAAGCGCCGAAGACTGCCTTCGACCACTCCGTCGTCGAGGTCCGGGAGCACCAGACGGTCAAGATCGCCGCTCGTCCGGATCCTACCCTTCCCGTAATAGACGATTGTGTCGGCGCCTTCATGTTTCTCCACGGGAACCGGGGGCGTCAGCCGGTAGCAGACATGGTCTCTCCTCAACAGCCTCGATATCTCGATCTCAGACTCCACGCCTCTCGCATCGATCTCATCGATACCGCCGACTTCATTGGCCTTAAGCGCACCTCCGGAAAGGCCTTCAAGCACCCGGCTGGAAACGCCGACCTCGGCATAAGGCACCCGATCCGGTGTGCCGCGCTTCAACGCGCACAAAAGTCTTTCTCTTGATGTCATCTCGCCCATATCAATCAATCGTAGTGGTGCACAGTCAGAACTGGAATGACGGGCAACGCCACTCATTTCCTGTTGCCCGGGACTGCGTCCGCAGCGAGCGAGTGGCCACTTCGGGTCAGGATACATGCGTGCCTGCTTTCGACGGTTTTCCTCGATCGAACGGGATCCGTTATCTTTCGGGTTGGGTTTTGGATTTCAGGGGTTGCAAATAGCCTGTGGCGCACAAATCTGGCGCCATGAAATCTGTATTTTGTTCCGCCCTCGCGATCGCCCTGCCCGTCACGATGCTGGCCGGTGGCAGCACCGGTTTTGACGACCAGGAGATTGGGGGCGCACCGGCCGGCTGGACGGTGGCGATGACAGGCAAGGGCTCGCCGCAATGGACAGTGGAAAATGAGGCGAAGGCTCCAAGCGGGGACAAGGTGCTCAAGCAATCCGGAACCGCCTCCTATCCGCTTTGCGTGAAGGACGACACCTCGCTCACGGACGGCTTCGTGGAAGTGTATTTCAAACCGTTGACCGGGAAAAAGGACCAGGCCGCGGGGATCGTCTGGCGTTACCGTGACCCGAACAATTACTACATCGTGCGCGCCAACGCCCTTGAGGACAACGTGGTCCTCTACAAGGTCGAAAAGGGCAAGCGTTCCTCGCTCAACATTGTCGGGCGGAAGGAGGGCTACGGGGTGGACGCCGAAGTGCCGAACGGCCAGTGGCAGGTGCTGCGGGTGGAAATCGCCGGCGACCTCTTCACTGTTTCTCTGGAGGGGAAGGAACTTTTCCAGGTGAAAGACCAGACCTTCGCAGGCGCGGGGAAAGTCGGGCTCTGGACAAAGGCGGACAGCGTGACGCTGTTTGATGACTTCAGCTACGGGGCAAAAGATTGAAGGGCGGCCGGTGGCTGCTCTGTCTCGGGCTGATCGCAGCCCTCGGCGGATGCAAAGGGAATTCACCCCGTGATGAGAAAGACGAGGTGGTCGTCTACACTTCGGTGGACGACATATTCGTCCGTCCGATCACGGAGCGATTTCAACGGGAGACCGGCATTGAGGTCCGGCTGGTCACCGACACCGAGGAGACCAAGAGCACCGGTCTGTTGAACCGGCTCATCGCCGAGAAAGATCGGGCTCAGGCCGATGTCTTCTGGAGCGGCGATCCGGTGCGGGCGGCCATCCTGAAGGCCCGCGGGATTTCCGCCGCCTACCACTCGCCCAATGCAGAGGGGATGCCAGTCGACTTCAACGACCCCGAGGGTCACTGGCAGGCGCTTTCGGCCCGTGCCCGCGTCATCATCTACAATAAGAACCTTGTGCCTCCGGGTGAGGAACCGCGGACGCTCGACGCCTTTCTGGATTCGCGGTGGAAGGGGAAAGCATGCCTCGCAAACCCGCTATTCGGGACCTCTTCGATGCATGCCGCGGCCCTCTTCAGCGTGTGGGGCGATGATGCGGCCAAAGCATTCTTCGAGGAAATGACTGCCAACGAAGTCACCATGCTCTCATCAAACGGAGAGGTGAAGCGAGGGGTAGCGGCCGGTGATTTTGCATTCGGTCTCACGGATACCGACGACGCGAGCGTGGCGATCAATGAGGGCAAACCGGTGGGTGTGCTTTATCCGGACCGTGAAGGCATGGGAACCCTGATCATCCCGAATGCGGCGGTCCTGATCGATGGTGGACCCAATCCCGGGAACGGCAGGCGATTCATCGATTTCCTCCTGACCTCCGAGGTCGAGGAGGCATTGGCAAGAAGTGAGGCCGCCCAGATGCCGCTCCGGCCCGGCGTGCCCGTTCCTCCCGCCTTCGTGCGATTGCAGGACATCCGCGCCATGCAGGTTGATTACGGTGACCTGGCTCCGCGCCTCGATGAACTTTCCCGTGGGTATCTGAAAGAGTGGGCGGCCAAGAACGCCGACCGATGATTTCACCTCTGATCCTCGAACGACCGGGGAGGTGGCGTGGAGTGGGGATTGCCGCCGGCCTTCTTCTGGCTGCCGCGCCGGTGATCGTAGCGGCATTGGCACTCTCGGGTGGAGGCGAGTCGGCCCAGTCAAGTGGATTCCTCGATACGGGCTTCGGACCGGCGGTGCTCCGAAGCCTGAAGGTCGCCGCCGGCGTCTGGTTCGTGGCGGTGTTGGTCGGTTTACCGGCGGGGTTGTTTCCGGCCCTGTATTCCATCCCGTTGCGGCGGACCCTGCTGGGGCTGGTGGCGCTTCCCCTGCTGGTACCGTCCTTTCTTTGGGCCGTGGGCCTTTCGATGCTTCGCATGGCGCTGGGACTTCCGGCGGACAACATCCTGGGTGGTTTTTCCGGAACGGTGCTGGCATTTTCCGCAACCGCCGTGCCCTTGGTCACTTTGGCGACCTATGTGGCGGGACGCCGTATCACACAGGGCGAAGCGGATGCGGCACGACTGGCGGGAGGCGAGCGGCACCTGATTTTCTGCGTGGCGCGATCCGTTTTCCCGATGGCGGTGGTGGCCGGGCTATTGGGGAGCATCCTAACGCTTTCGGATCCCGGACCGGGACAGATCCTCAGATTTGGCGGCGCAGCCTCCCACATCCTCGTGAGCTTCGCGGCCCAATACGATTTCGCACTGGCCACGCGACAGAGTCTTTCCCTGGCGGTGATCGTTCTGGTACTCGCCGTCCCGGCAGCCATCTGGCTCTCGCCGCGCATGGCATCCGGCCTGTTGGCGCGACAGACGAAGTCGGTGGCTCTCTCCGAGAGATCGACTCTGGCTTGGATCGGTCTGGTGCTGTTGGCGGGAATCATCGGGATGACCTCGGTACTCCCGCTGGCCGGGCTGCTTCAGCCGCTCGGTAATGGTGTTCCGGTGGTACGAGCGTTGGTAACGGTGGGGCGCACCCTGGGAGACACGGTGCTTCTCGCGTCGATTGCAGGAGTTGTGGGAACGGGATTGGGCTTTTCCCTGGCCCTTTGCGCGGGCCGTCGGCGGCGATGGCAGATTGTTCTTCTCGGAGGGGCGCTCGTTCTCTTTGCGCTGCCTCCCGCTCTGTCCAGCCTGGGCGCCATCCACCTGGCAGCGATCGCTCCGCCCACCCTGGATTCCTTGACCCGCGGTCAATTCACAGTGGGCACAATCGAGGCATTGCGCCTGTTTCCCCTCGGCGCGGTATTGGCCATGCGGGCATTTGGGACTGGTTCCCCTGATTGGACGGCCGCGGCAGCGGTGCACGGAGTACCGCTGGGAAAGTATTTCTTGAGGGTTCTGGTCCCCTGGGTGTTACCGACTGCAGGGATCACGGTTGTATTGATCGCGTTGCTGGCCACCGCGGATGTCACAACCGCCCTCCTGCTCAGTCCGCCCGGGGGAGGATCGCTGCCACTCGCCATCTTTACCATCATGGCGAATGCACCCGAAGCGCTGGTCGGCGCCCTCTGCCTGCTCTATGTGGGCGGCGCCGGGATTCTGTTGGCCGGGGTCAGCGGGATTCTCAGACGACAGGAAAGGAAAAGACCATGACGACGCTGATCCAAGTCAACCAGGTGGCCAAGGATTTCGGCACGGTACCTGTGTTCCAGGATATCTCCTTCGAAGTGTGCCCGGGGCGCCACCTGGCTCTGCTGGGACCATCGGGATGTGGAAAGTCGACCCTGCTCCGACTCGTCACCGGACTCGACGTCCCGAGTGCGGGCGATATCCGGATTGAAGGGGAACTCGCCTCCTCGGCGAAAAAGATCCTGATCGAACCCCACGAAAGAAAGATCGGCATGGTCTTTCAGGAATTGGCTCTCTGGCCCAATCTCAGCGCGCTGGATAATGTGCTGCTGGGGATGGCGCGGACGAGCCAACCCCACCGCGAGCGCCGGACGACGGCGAGGGAAGTCCTGAAGATCTGTCGGCTGGACGGTCTTGAGAACCGCGTGCCGGCCGCACTTTCCGTCGGACAGCAGCAACGTGTTGCGCTGGCCCGTGCCCTCGCCCTGCGACCGAAGCTTCTCCTCCTCGATGAACCTTTCACCGGGCTCGACCTCACCTTGAAGGCGGAGATCTTCAAGGAAATCCGGCGCCTGGCCAGGGACTTCGATCTGACCCTCCTGCTTGTGACTCACGATCCGCTCGAAGCACGGGGTCTGACCTCGGAAGCTCTCGTTCTCGAAAAGGGCGGATGCTGCGAGCAGGGCAACCTCGAAGACCTGCTGGCGAACCCGGTCTCCGCGACCTTGCGCGCCTTCGTGGCGAACCTCTCCAGGGCACCGGAGACCTGACGGCGAGATGAGCGGAACCAGATGAGCAGGCAGGATGGCCGAAAGTCGCTGACCGGCCAAAGGCATGAGCGGAGTAGCCCACACCCTTCCTTGACGCCCTCGCCTGGCCCGCAACAAAGTCTTCCCAATGCCCCCTGAAGTCGTCGAAGCCCTCAGCCGCACGAACTTCACCTGGATCGATACGGTCATCATCGTTGCCTATCTGGGTGCCTCCCTTTTCATCGGGCTGGCCGTCAAGAAATACGTCCGCAATATGACGACCTATATCGGCGCCGGCCGCAAGGTCGGCGTCTGGCTTGGTGTCGCCACGATGCTCGGGACGGAGATGGGCCTCATCACCGTCATGTACAGCGCCCAGAAAGGCTTCACCGGAGGCTTCGCCGCCTTCCATATCGCCCTTATCGCCGGCGTCGTTACTCTCCTTATCGGCCTGTCCGGATTTATCGTCGTCCCTTTGCGCCGCTTAAGGGTCCTCACCATACCCGAATTCTACGAGCTCCGTTTTGACAGAAAAACGCGCGTCCTCGGCGGGATCATGCTCGCCTTCGGTGGCATCCTCAACATGGGCCTCTTCCTCAAGGTCGGCTCCATTTTCATCGTCGGTGTTACCGGGCTCTCCAATACCGGCTGGGCCCTCCCCTCCGTCATGGTCGGGCTCCTTGTTCTCGTCCTCGTATATACAACCCTGGGCGGCATGATCTCCGTCATCCTCACCGATTACGTCCAGTTCGTCGTCCTCTCAGTCGGTCTCCTCGTCGCCACCTCACTCGCCATCGTCCAGCTCGGCTGGTCGGATATCTTCGCCACCGTCCAGGAAGTCATGGGTGAGACCGGTTTCAATCCCGTCGCCAAAGGTTCCGGCTTTGGCTGGTCCTATATGGTGTGGATGATCATCACGGCCGGACTCGTCAGCTGCGCGGTATGGCCCACCTCCGTCGCCCGCGCCCTCGCAATGGAATCGACCGCAGCGGTCAAACGGCAGTATTGCTGGTCTTCTGTCTCGTTCACCATCCGCTTTCTCATTCCGGTTTTCTGGGGTATCTGCGCGCTCGTGTATATCCTCCACGCCCCTGAAGGAGCTGACCTCAGGGTCCTCTTCTTTCCTGAAGGTCCAACCGGCGGTGGCGGATTTGACAATCTATACGCCATGCCCGTCTTCATGGCCCGTCTCATGCCCACGGTCCTGCTCGGCATCATCACTGCGGGTATGATCGCCGCTTTTATGTCGACCCACGACAGCTACTTCCTGTGCTGGTCCTCAGTCATCACCCAGGACATCATCGCACCGCTCAGAAAAAAACCACTCTCCGGTGCCGGACGCGTCCGGCTCACCCGCATCATCATCATCATCATCGGCGCCTACGTTCTCTACTGGGGCCTCTTCTACCAGGGCAAAGACGATATCTGGGACTATATGGCTGTAAGCGGAGCCATCTTTTTCACCGGTGCCCTCGCAGTCCTGATCGGCGGGCTCTATTGGAAACGTGCCAGTTCCACCGGTGCCTTCGCCGCTCTCCTCACCGGCCTCACCGCTCTTTTCGGCCTCGGCCCCGTCCAGCAGCTCGTCGGCCTTCAATACCAATCGCCCGGTTCCGATGAGTGGATTCAACGCCTTACCGGGGCCCAGGTCGGCCTCATCTCCGTCGCCCTCGCCTTCGCTGTTCTCATCACCCTTTCCCTCCTCTTTCCCGATCGCACCCCACGAACCGGCAGAGTGAGGCCTTCCGGACTGTACCCTGAATACAGCAAATGACCTGGATCCTATTCTGGAAAATCGTTCTCGTTTTCGCCCTCACCGTCTTCGCAGTGATGGCTGTATTCGTGACCGTCCTGGGCGCTCGCGATATCAAAAAACTCCTCACCGCCCTTCGCCATCTCGAGGACGACTCCGCCGAGGATTAAAATCCGCCTCGATCGATGTTGCCGGTTACTCTTCCTTCCGACCTGGAAGACATGGTTGACAGCGATTGGGCCGGCCTTGCTCGAAACCTGATTGCATCTCGGCATCACCGCTCTCAACTTCCGGATGGGTTCCAGCCACCATGACGACCCCGTTGACCAACACCGCAACCTGTATCAACCGTTCACCCAAACCGATGTGAGCCGAGAAATCGCCCTGGCCAATATCCAACTTGAACCCTGTGCGCGCTGGGCGCGGACGGAATACAGTCTTGATTATCACCCCGAATTCCTGGCGACGGCCACCGGACTCACCCCGGATGATGATCACCTGCAATCCGCGGGACATGATGCTCTCGGTTTGGATTTCATCTGGCGGACGCACAATGGAATGATCGACTGGGCGGCGTCCGGACGGACGACTGACATGGGGCATGCCGCCTATGCAGTCGATGCATCTGACCAGCGTCAGGACCGGGCTTCGCCGTTTGCTTCTGAGGAAGAGGTCTGGGCATATGATGCGGTGGAGGAATATGGCCTGCCCGATTTTTCCGAACAGGTGGCTTCCTACCAGGAATTGCAAGACGAGGCATTGAGGAAATTCCCCGGCCAATTGACCACGGGCGGCTACTACCGAACGATCATTTCCGGAGCCATCGAGGCATTCGGATGGGATATGCTGCTGATGGGTGCTTCCGATCCGGACCGGTTTGAAAAGGTGCTTGATTCCTTTTTTCGCAGGACCCTCTTCTTCATGCGGGCCTGGGCGGAAACCACCACCGAGGTGATCATCCAGCATGACGATTTTGTCTGGGCTTCGGGACCATTTCTGGATCCCGAGTACTACCGCCGGGTCATAATCCCCCGCTACGCCGTACTATGGAAGCCGCTGCACGCCGCCGGCAAGAAGGTCCTGTTCTGCTCGGACGGCGACTTCACCCCATTCGTCGACAATCTGGTCGAGGCCGGGGCCGACGGCTTCATATTCGAACCGTGCATGGATTTCGGTCGCATGGTCGAGCGTTACGGACGGACCCACTGCCTGGCCGGCAGTTATGTTGATTGCCGGGATCTGGCCGCCGGGAAATGGGAGGTGGTTTCCAATGCCATCGACCGCACATTCGAGGCTCTGAAAGGCGCCCGGGGTGCCCTGTTCGCGGTCGGCAACCACCTTGCCCCGAATATCCCGGATGAAATTCTCATGCGGTATTTTGATTCCGTGCGGAATGGCCTCAGACGACCGTCCAGCTAGTGGATTTGTTCCAGGAATTTTTTCAAGGTCGAAGACGGCGCGCCAGGGACGTCGCGCCCTACCCTGTGACCACGGGGTCATTCCTTGCATTCGTGCGTGCCAATTCAGGAGTGAAGGTCTGATTCCTTTGGGACACCTTTCGCAACCCACCTTCAATATGAAAAAAACCAGGACGGTCATCATCGGCGCCGGGGGCATCGCCCGGCATCATCTCAAAGGAATTCTCCAGACGCCCCGCCGGGCTTCGGTCGTTGCTCTGGTCGAGCCTCACAACGGTTCGGCTGAAGCTGCCATTGGCATGGTTGTGGAAGCCGGGAGAAAAGCACCCATCCGAACGGCATCCTGGAAGGAATTTCTCAAGTCGGATGTGAAGGCCGACACAGCCCTGATCTGCACACCTCACAACCTGCACTATCAGAACGTGCGCGACGCTCTGAAAGCCGGGCTCGATGTACTCGTCGAGAAGCCCATGGTCATCACCACCGGCGATGCGCTCCGGCTCAAGAGGCTGGCCGCCAGGAGCACGGGAATCCTCTCGATCGCGTTCAACGGCAGCCATTCGCCCGGAATCAGAAAAGCCCGCGAACTGATCGCGGCCGGTCGAATTGGCGAGATCATCGCGGTAAATGCGTATATTCACCAGCGCTGGATCAAGGGATTCAGTGATTCCTGGCGCCTGAAACCTGAGATATCGGGCGGGGGATTCCTTTTCGATACCGGTTCCCACATGGTCAATACGACCCTCGACCTGGTCGATGACGATGTGCGGGAAATGTTGGTCCGCTGGAATCACCACGGCGCCCCGGTCGAACTCAATGCCGCCATCGCCGGTTCCACCAAGGGCGGTATCCTCTTCACCATGCTGGGTGTGGGCGAGAATATTCAATGCAAGTCCCAGATCACTGTATTCGGAACCCGGGGACAGATTCAAACCTGTGCCTGGGGAAAGTTCTTGCGGATGAAGACGAACGAAAGAAACGACTTCAAGGACGTGAAGCTGAAGCTCGGTGTGCCGGTCTGGGACACGTTTCTTCAGACCCGGGACGGCAAATTGGACAACCCCTGTCCCGTGGACAAGGGCGTTCGGTTCGCCCGTTTTATGGACCTCGCCCGCAAGAGCGCCGAATCCGGCGAGGTTGTGCGCGCACGATGAGGCACGCCCCTGCAGGAACCCATCAGCAAACGCTCGACAAGCAACTGTTCGCTCCCAAGAAAATCGCATCGCGTAACCGCAACTACCGATCCATTCACCATGAAGCAAACACCGCAACCTTACCTGATCGGCGTGGCCAACGTCGATGTCACCCCTCCGGCCGGATCCTCCCTGGCCGGTTTCGCCGCACGCATCGAACCATCAAACGACGTCTACCTGCCCCTTCGCTGCGTCATCACGGCCATCACGGATAGAGCCCGATCTAGCACGGTCCTTATCGTTTCGATCGAATGGCTGGGGTTCTACGACAACACGGATCATGTCCGCCGCCTGATTTCAACCGCCACCGGCATCCCAACCGACCATATCCTACTCTGCGGAACACATACCCACTGCGGTCCGCCCATGCGAAAGAAGATCGACGAAGACCGGCACGGCAGCATCGATCTCGAGTTCATTGACCGGGTGTTCGGCGACATCGCCCGGGCGTCGGCTGAGGCGGTCGCATCGCAGAAACCGACCGCAGTCAGAGCCGTTTCGGGATGGTGCGGATTCGCCCACTCCAGAAGGAAACCGGACGGAGAAGGAGGCATCGAGTGGATGCCGACCCTCGATGCGCCCCATGATCACACCGTCCCCGTCATCATTTTTGAAGACGATAAGGGAACTCCGATTCATGTCCTGTTCAGCTATGCATGCCACCCGACCTCAAGCGGGCCCATTCTCCAGATCGGCGGGGATTACCCGGGATTCGCGGCCAGAAAGATCGAGGAAACATTCAATTGTTCGTCCGCCTTCCTCCTGGGATGTGCCGGTGACCAGAAGCCGTATATCCCGGACCCCGGGCGGCCCGCGTTCCCCATGTATCCGATTGAGGCCATTCGCGGGCTCGGTGAACAACTCGCGGCGAGCGTTGCGAACGCCATTCGATTCGGAAACAGCGTACCGGTGACCGGTCCGTTGACCGTGCTCAGCCGGAAGCTGATCCTCCGAAACGAGGTCATGCCACGCCAGGTCTATGAGTCATCACTCAAGGCCGAGCAGTTGTTTGAACAACGGTGGGCCAGGCACACTCTCGCCATCCTTGATCGCGATAAATCACCCGACCGTGACCTTCCCTTCGAGATTCAGGCACTGCAATTCGGCCAGGACCTCCTTCTGGTGGCGTTGGCCGGCGAGATGAGCGCCGAATACGGGCTGCGCCTGGTCCGGGAACTCAGCCACCGATTCTCCTTTGTCTGGCCCATCGCCTACGCGAATGAAATTGTCGGCTACGTTCCGGTCGAGCGGCAGTATTCCGAAGGTGGATACGAGGTCCTGGTCAATATGCAATACCTCCTGAGGCCGGGCCCCCTGGAAAGGGACTCGGAAGAGAGGATATTCGACACGATCGGGGAGATTCTGGTCGACTGACCAGCCGGCGAAGCCGACTGCCGTCCACCGTCTCACCCGAAGGGGTCAAAGCTCACATCCCGCATTGGCATGCACGATGTCGAGCAATGACCCCGTCCAGCGTCAGTTCTCCATATTGTAGGCGCTCTCTCCGTGCGAAGCCTGGTCAAGGCCGGTCTCCTCGTCTTCGGGATCCATCCGCAGGCCCGTGATCGCCTTGACCGCGAGGACAATCACTGCAGTCAGCCCGGCCGACCAGATCACAGTCGCACCGACCCCGGTCACCTGGGTGATCAATTGCGAACCCATGGAGTCCACACCTCTTCCACCGAAGGCACTCACTCCGAAAACGGCGACGAGAACAGAACCCACAATCCCGCCCACTCCGTGAACGGCGAATACGTCGAGGCTGTCATCGATTTTGAGCCGGTTCTTGATGAATCCGCACATAATGTAACAGACCAATCCGGCCAGGAGACCCAGGAGAGCGGCGCCCAAGGGGCCAACATTTCCGGAAGCCGGTGTAATCGTCGCCAATCCGGCAACCATCCCGGTAACGATACCAACCAGCCCCGGCTTTCCTGTTTTCAGCCATTCAACCGTCATCCAAGTCAGGCTCGCCACCGCGGCGGCGATATGTGTGACCAGCATGGTCATGCCGGCCGATCCATTCGCCGCGATCTGACTTCCGGCATTGAAGCCAAACCAACCCACCCAGAGCATGGAGGCGCCGATCATGACCAGTCCGGGACTGTGCGGCGGGTGCAGCCGTTTTGGAAATCCGTTTCTCGGCCCGAGCATGGCCGCCAGAACCAACGCCGAAATCCCGGCCGTGGTATGAACGACGATGCCGCCGGCAAGATCGATCACACCCCGATCCATCATCCACCCGCCTCCCCAGACCCAATGGGCGACCGGCACATAGACCAGAATCAGCCACAGGGTGGTGAAGAGCAGGACCGCGGAGAATTTAATCCGTTCAACGACCGAACCGATGATAAGGCCGGGTGTGATGATGGCGAAAGTCATCTGGAACATCAAAAAAACTGTTTCCGGAAACGAGTTCCCGTTGAGTTCGTCGGTTCCAATTCCTCCAAGAAGGAAGTGCTTCAGGTCCCCGATCCAGGTATTGCCTTCGGAAAACGCCAAGCTGTAAAGCCCGACCACCCAGAGAATTGAGGCCAGGCACGCGATGGCAAAACATTGCATCAGAACACTGAGCAGGTTCTTGGCCCTGACCAGCCCCCCGTAAAACAGCGCCAATCCGGGCAGGGTCATAAAGAGGACCAGCACCGTCGCCGTGAGCATCCATGCAGTATCGCCCGAATCGAGGACCACGGCCGGAGTTGCATCCTGAGCCAAAGCCGAACTGGCGGCCAGAAGACACGGAATCAGAAGAGTAATGAGACGACGTAGAGTGGATGATGTCATGGGTTGGGCCACAATGTGGGCTTGACGTGCGGATTGAAAACAACGGCAGAAAAGACTGATTCGTATCGGCTTCTCAGCGATCCGGACCGGGTTCTTTCCAACGTGATAGGGGTGATTGTCAGGTGCCACCTCTAACTCCAGGAGCGAAAATGGCAGCCCGAGAACCGCTAAATTGGGGCGGATTCGGTTCGGGGTCGAGCCCTTTCAAACCCGGTGCGAATTGCTCAGAGTGGTGGCGTGTTGCTGGGTATCCTCCGACGTGTCCGGGCATAGCGCGCGAAGCCTGTAGCTTTACGCAAAGGAGGGAGTCGATGCGTTCAGGATTTCTCTCACCCCCGCGCCAGGATCGCACCGACCACACTGATTGGGATTGCAAGAAGGAAAAGCAGGAAGGGTCTCCTGGTCTCCTCCCAGTTCATCATCACGAAGACGAAAAGCATGAAGGGAACCAGGAGGCAGCCAAATCCCCAGGCAAAGGACTGCTGGAAAGCTCTGCCCAGGATGATGATCGCAAACAGCGCACCGATCGATGCACCTGCAAAAACCAGGATGATTCCAAGAATTTCCATCGATCCATCCACCGGGATCAAGGCGCCAGATTCACGAGGTAAACTTCAATGATCGTCTCACCTTCCGCTCCATTCTCGCTTCGAGCCTGGGCGGTATAGGCACCAGGTTCGACCACCATGAGCACGACGCTGTCGCGACCCGTCGGATCGATCCTGAATGCCCCGGCCAGATCCTGGGCCCCGACCAGGTCCGCCTGGGCAAAGGCCGGATGAACCGGATCCACCCCCAGGGGGACAGCCCAGTCGTCATTCGCGGCAAGCAGACGCCCGCTTGCATCATAAACGTGCAAAACAGGATCATCGATGGCATCACTCACGCCGAACTCGGTCAGGCCCGGGCCTATGGCCCTTACCAGAATCAATGCGTTATTCTCGCCACCGACAATGAACCCGCCCGTTGCGACACCAGAGCCGGATGAAACCGGACCTCTCGAGGACAGATTCACCAATCGGTTACCCGATTGGGTCGAATCATCCGAGGCGTCGTAAATCTCCGCCAGAATAACACCCGGCACACCGTCCGTATCCGAAAGCCGGATCGTGTAGACGCCCGGTTCGAGATCGACCTGAATGGCCGAATCCATGCTGTCAGGTGACAGCGGAAAAGCACCCACCTCCACGAAGACTTCGGTCAGTGCCCGGTCACCACCCCATCCGCTGTTCTCAGCCACCAGCCCCCCCTCTGAGTCGAGGATCTGAAGGCGGGGCAAACCGGCATGGTCGTCGATGCCGAAAACGGCCAGGCCCGGCCCGATCGCTCGCACCAGGAGCCGCCTGGCCTCTGACCCCGTAACCGAAAAACCGGCAATGAAAACATCGCCCGCGCCCAGAAAAACTCGGGATGACAGGTTCAGAAATGCCGCGTCTGCACCGAGCGTGCTGACGTCCCAATCAATCGAAGCCACGTCCAGACTCGCGCCACCAGCACCGTTGCCGGTCGAGCCTCCTGAATAATCCGAGCCCGAATCTCCCGACGAATCGGCATGGTCCGATGAAGTGTCCTCATCAGTCGCATCCAAGCTGCCGCCGCCCGCCGGACCCGTCCCTGCCGGGCCCGAGGCAACAGAACCGTAGAACTGAGCGACCGAACGGATGAATCCACTGGAGCTGCCCGTCGAGGTCGGCACCACGCCCTGGGCTCTGATGAAGTAGTATTCATCCGCCGGAAACGCCGTATCGACGTCAATCTCCCATCCACTACCCTGAGGAATCCGCTCACCCGTACCGAGCGCGGTCCAGTTCCGTCCGTCTCCCGAGCTCGCAAAGATTACAGAGGTAAGTTCCGGCGATGCCCCTTCCCGTATCCAAGTGATCCGGGTTCGACTGGAACTGACACTCATATTGTCGATCGCCGCGACATTGGTTCCCAATCGCGCCGTCAGGTACCTGGGATCATTTCCTACCTGGGTGAAATTTCCTGCGATGAAGGGTTGGCCATTCTCCAGCAGAATGACCGAGAAAACGTCGCCGTCGGTGTCGGCCTGGAAGGACGCGTCCAGCGATCCATCCGCATTCAAACGGGCAATGCCCGCCCGGGACTGGCCTCCGATTTCGGTGAACGAGCCGCCGACCAGAATCCGGCCGTCAGCTTGAAGCGCAACCGCATGCACCTCACCATTGGGTATCGGACTGAAACTCCCGTCCACCGTCCCATCCGGTCGAATACGAGCGAGGTAAGGTCGACTGGTCCCGCCGATCTCCGAAAATGCCCCGGCGACCACCACCATTCCGTCGGGCTGTAACGCAAGGGCAACAACCGATCCGTCAGCCTCGGTTCCGTAGGAAGAATCTAGCGTACCATCAGAATTCAAGCGTGCCATACGGCGCTGGGTGAGTCCTCCAAGCTGGGTAAATTCGCCGCCGATCACGATCTTTCCATCCGGCTGGACAGCGACTGCCCTCACCGGTCCGTTTGCATCGGGATCGAACCCTTCATCGAGGGCTCCGGATCGCTCGAATCGCGCGATGCGATTCCGCACTTCACCTGCAATCAGCGAGAATCCGCCGGTCACCAGGACCCGGCCATCGGGTTGAAGGGCCAGGCCATCGACCGGTCGGTCCGGCCGCGGGTCGAAAGATGAATCGGGCGTCCCGTCAGCGTTCACTCGAGCCAGATTGCGAACCTGCGCACCGCTGACATCCGAAAAATTGCCGCCGAAGAAGATGTCGGACTGCGGGTTGAGGAAGTGAAAACTCCCACCCACCACGATCGTACCGTCGGCGCGGCCCAGGACGGCGAACACCGAGTTGTCGGCATTGGGGTTGAATCCTGTATCAAGCGAACCGTCTGCGTTCACACGGGCCAGGCGATTGCGGGGGGTGCGAAAGGACTGACCATTTGGCGCCAGACCGGTGAAGGATCCGCCGATCAGGATCCTGCCATCCGACTCGATGTCGATCGAGTTGACTGCGGAATTCGCACTCGGATCGAAGTCATCCACGCTGCCGTCGGCATTGAACCGGGCGATATTATGACGGGCAATCAGATCGTCGGATCCGGATCCGGTTGCTGCGACCGAAAAGAAACTGCCGCCAATCACGTATTTGCCATCGACCTGTTCCTTGATCGCAAAAACGGGGCCTCCAGCCTGAGCCGAAAACTCCTCGTCGAGCGCTCCGGTTGAAAGAACCCGCGCCAGTCTGAAACGGGAAACGGCCGCACCGCCGTTGGGCGAGAGCAAATTGAACACCCCGCCGATCAGGATCTTGCCGTCCGCCTGCCAGAGAATGGCGTATACCTGGTCGTTGGGGCTCGGATCGAAACCCGCATCGACTGTGCCGTCGGTGTTGAGACGGGCGACCCGACTGCGTGCCGTCGGCGATGTGGCGCCGTTCGGACTCAGCGACGAAAAGTTTCCGCCAATCAGGATCTTGCCGTCACCCTGGACCGCAATCGTCCTCACTTGAGAGCTGACATTCGGGTCGAAGGCCGTGTCGAGGGAGCCGTCTGAACTCAACCGCGCCATCCGATTCCGCGCGAAGCCATTGATTGTCGTGAACAAGCCGCCGATCAGGATCCTGCCGTCGGCTTGCAGGGCGACAGCCGAAACCGAAGCATTGAGAATCGGTTTGAAGGTGGAGTCGAGGGAGCCGTCGGTATTGAACCGGGCCAGGTAGGGGCCGATCTGCAGGTTGCCATCAGTAAAGGAACCGGCGACGAGAAGACGACCATCGCTCTGCTCCACGATCGCACTGACCGCGCCGAGTAACTCGGATCCATCCGTGGCGTTGGGTGCATCGTGGTAGGATCCATCCGGATCCAACCAGGCAACCAGGCGCCCCCGTTCGACATCGAAGGTGGTGTCCGGTCGTATCAGGATGGCATGAACCGCCCCGTTGGTCTGGCTGGCGAAGGACCGGTCGACATTCCCATCCGAAAACATACGGGCGATATTGCGATTCTCGCTGCCCCCCAGGGATTCAAAGGATCCTCCGATCAGAATACTTCCGTCGCCCTGTACAGCGAGGGAGGAAATCCGGCTGCCTGACGGATTGCTTGAGCGGACAATGTAATCGCTATCCAACACGTCCTCCCCGGTCAACCGGACGACTTTCCCGACCACGGTTCCTTCATCACCGGTGAATGAAGTCATCCCGCTGAAACCGCCCGCGATAAGCACCCCTCCGTCACCTTCCGGCAGGAATCCAAGAGCCGCATCGTTCGCACCCAGATTCAAGGTTGAATCGACGCCGCCGTCGCTGTTCAGGCGCGCGATACGTTCACGATACACGATTGTTTCCGCGCCGTTGGACTGGAAATACAAGAAATCGCCGCCTACCAGAATCCTTCCATCCGACATGATGTGGATGGCACGGACACGACTGTCGGGATTCGGATCAAATCCGGGATCCACCTTCCCGTCAGAATTGAGGCGGGCGAGGAAATTCCGGGTTGTTGTCACTTCCCCACCATTGGGTTGAAAACTCGTGAATCGGCCGCCGAGCAGGATCTTGCCGTCGCTCTGCAGAGCGATTATTTCGATCGAACTGTTGGCGTTGGGATCGAAGTCAACATCCAGCGAGCCGTCTTCGTTGAGTCGAGCGATGAAGTTGCGGGTTGCAGTCGCCCCACCTCCGGATGGAATGACGAATGTGAAGAGTCCGCCGACCAGGAGTTTCCCGTCGGCCTGCAGGCTCAGCGCATTTACACCCGCACTGGTTCCGGCCGTGTAACCATCATCGACCGTTCCATCGGCATTCAGACGTGCCAGATAACTACGCTGAAAGAATGTTTCACCATCGTTGGGCGATAGATTGGTGAAATCCCCCCCGATCATCAGCTTCCCGTCAGGCAGGAGCACGACGGCTGCAACCGGCGCATTGGGATTCGGACGAAATCCCGAATCAAGCGAACCGTCGGTATTGATTCGGGCGATTCCCCCGGCTACTGTTTCGTTGACTCTGGAGAATTCCCCGACGATGACGATCCTGCCGTCGGATTGCCTGACAGCCGAAAGAATCCGACCATTCGTACTCGCAGTGAAGGTCTCATCCACGATCCCGTTCGAGTCGATTCTCGCCAGGTTTTGCCGGGTGACGCCGCCCATGCTGGAGAACAGGCCTGCAACAATGACCTTGCCATCGGCCTCCCTGACCAGGGTCGTGACCTCACCCCCGGGATCCGATTCAAATGCGGAATCCAATGTTCCATCGGAATACAGCCGCGCCGCCCGATTGCGAATAGTCGAACCCGGCGACGACGCGGGTCTGAAACGGGTAAAGGCACCACCCGTAACGATCGATCCGTCGCTCTGCACCGCAATCGTGTAGACCGTGTAGTTGGGTGTGGGTGAAAAGGAGGTATCCAATGTTCCTTCAGGATTCAAGCGCCCGAGATACCGCCGGGCCAAGGAGGTGAATGAGCCCGAGGGAAGGAAAGATGTAAAAGCTCCCCCCACCAGAATTCTGCCATCTTTCTGGATTGCCAACGCACCCACGTTCGCGTTTGCGTTCGGTCTGAAATCCAAGTCGACCTGATCGTCAGCCCGGATGCGCGCGATCGAAATCCGATCATACACTGAACCTGAAACCCCTTGACGAATTGATCGAAAATCCCCGCCGATGACCAGCGATCCGTCCGCCTGGAACACCATGCACATCACCCGATTGTCGGCGACGATGTTGAAGGAGGCATCGAGAGAGCCATCCACATTGAGGCGGGCGATCCGGCTGGTGTCAGTTACGTTTGATCCACCGTCCGGCTGCATCTGAGTGAATCCTCCCCCGACGATCAATCGACCGTCAGCCTGGAGACCGAGCGAATAGACGATATTGTTTGGATTTGGCGCAAAGCCGGAATCCACGCTGCCCCCGGCATTGACACGCGCCAGATGATTTCGTGCGACGGGATTCGAGGTTCCGGCCGGCTGCAATTGGTTGAAGTCGCCCCCCAGCACGATCTTTCCATCCGACTGGACGACGAGGGCATGGACCTGCGGCGTCTGCATGCCACCCAGGTTCGGGTCGAATCCCGTATCGAGTGTGCCGTCAACATTGAGGCGGGCAATTCCGTTCCTGACCACGTGATTGCCCGTCCGATTGGGATCGACGGTGGTGAAACGTCCTCCAACCACGATTCTTCCGTCCGGCTGAAGTGCCAACGCGGTCACCGTGCCATCGAAATTTGGATCAAACCCGGAATCGAGAGTACCGTCGGGCAGGTAACGGGCAAGATTGTGCCGGCCGATCGCGGCACCGGCCTCGGGTCTGACCGAACTGAAAGCACCACCGATCAGAATCCTGCCGTCATCTTGAATCAGGACCACATAGGCCACACCGTCGAGGTTCGGGTTGAATCCGCCATGGTCGGATTGGGCGGCCGCCTGGTTGGGCGGAAGCGCCGCCAGCAGGAAGGCACCGATTGATGAAAGGACGCGGGCCTTTCGGAAAACCTTTGAGATGTTTGAAAACATGTTGATATCCGGAAAATTGCTCGAAAAAGATCGCCTAGAAATGCGTGGTGATGCCGATGCGGAAGCCAACGGAAGTGGAAAGTTCCAGTTCCGCCGTACGGTTGTTCAGAGCAATCCTCATATCGGTCGACGCATTCTGGTAGGTGACGCCGACATATAGCCCGGTCACCGGGGTGATCCAGAACTCGGCATCAAGGGTGCCGTAGTAACCAATGTAGTCGTACCTTTCCGTATCTCCGTCGACGATCGCTGAAATTGTTCTATCCTCACTGATGCGTGCGCGTTCGTCATAGCTGAAGGTCAGCCCCAGAACAGTTGCGGATACACCGGCGCTGGCTCGAAAAGAAAGCCGATCAATGGGTCGCCAGCGAAACCATGGCCCGAAGCGAAAAGAGAGAAAAGTCCCGTCGATTTCCCAATAACCGTCGACATCCGCTCCATCCGGGGTGCTGGTGGACGTACGACTGTAAGGCAGGTCCTGGAGCAGAACCGATGTATCCACCGAAAAGGTGGACGTCGTACCATCTGAATTGGTGATCGTTATGAATTCCGCCGACGGAGAAGAGAACGGGCCGTCCGGCGCAGTCGCCCCGAGGAGCGAGTAGACATCCCTCGTCGCATTCAGGGTTGCCTTGATGGTCTCCCGATACTTCACGTTCAGATCGTTGAGCCCGAACCCAAAACTGATTCCCCAGTTGACCGGACCGGTCATTCCGAAGCCACCGGTCCCATAATCCGCCAGACGCAATGCAAACTCCATGTCCAGCCCGGCCGAACCGGGGGCATCCGCGCTCACCGTGTTGCCGGCCCCGTCCGTGGAAAAGTCGTTGAAGGCGATCCCGGATCCATCCTCCAGAATCTGCGAAGAATTGTCGTATCTCCAACGATTCGTGCGCCCGTCCGATGGTATCTTTTCACCGTCATCCGTAAAACGCACGTCGCTAAGAACAGCTCCGTCGCTATACCGCCGGTTCATGACCGTGGTGGTGTCACCGAGAACGGAATTCGAAGGTATGGTGCCGACGTTTCCAAACGTGACAGTCGCCTGCCCGGCAAATCGGGCACCCAGGAGAAACTGCAGGTTGCTTCGGTCGGTCTGCGCCAATAACAGGGAGGGCGCACTGACCAGAAGTAGCAGCGTGAGAGGAAGGAGCTTCGATCGCATCGAGAATGTCGGTTACAGGAAGGAAATGGGGGTTCTAGACGGAGGTTTCAGAAAGTCACTTCTTTCTTTGCCCGCGCCGATCATGGTTTCCTTCACCAACCTCAACCCAGACAGGAATTCCGGTCAACCGGAGATCGGTGATTGTCAGTCACGGGTTTGATTTCCAATGTCTTATGGTACTGTAAGACGAGATCGAGGTTCATATGTTCCAACGCCACACCATTCTCATCCTCCTTTCAGCCGGAGCCCTCCTGACCGGGTGCTCGATCAAACAGATCGCCATGGATTCCATCGGTGGCGGTCTGGCCGAGAGCAGCACCCGCGTTTACGCCCGTGACAACGACCCGAAACTGGTCAGGGCAGCGCTCCCTTTCAGCCTCAAGCTGATGGAAACCCTGCTGGAGGAAAGCCCTGAAAACAGGGACCTGCTCCTGGCCACATCAGCGGGGTTTACCCAATACAGCTACGCCTTTGTCGAACAGGACGCCTTTATTCTCGAGGACGAGGACTATCGCGCTTCCGAAAAGGAGATCCAGCGGGCACGGAAACTCTACCTCAGGGCCAGGGACTACGGAATGCGGGGCCTGGAAGCCGCCCATCCCGGGTTTGGCGAAGCTCTCAGAGCCGATCCGGAAGGTACGGTCGCCACAGCGACGATCGAGGACATCGATCTGCTCTACTGGACTGCAGCCGCCTGGGGAAGTGCCATCGGCCTGTCGGTCGATGACCCTTCGAGCATCGGCCAACTCGGCTTGATGGAGGCGCTGATCTACCGCGCTTTTGAGTTGGACCCCGACTTTGATTCCGGAGCCATTCACGTCTTTCTCATCACCTATGAGATGACGAAGAGTGGTGGCGACCCGTCCCCGGAGGAACGGGCACGCGTCCATTTCGAACGGGCTGTCGCTCTTTCCCAGGGTCTGCAGGCCGGGCCATACCTCTCGCTGGCTGAAGCGGTTTCGATTCCGAACCAGGATCGCATAGAGTTCGAACAACTCCTCAATCAGGCCCTGACCGTCGATCCGGACGTCCGTCCCGAATGGCGACTGGTCAACATCATCATGCAGGACCGGGCCGAATGGCTTCTGGATCGAACGGACCGGCTTTTCCTTGATTAGAAGCTATCCCAAAGCCTGAATGGTTCCCGCAGGGGCGTGCCTTGCGTGCGCCCTACCCCTGACCTGAAGCACTCAAACAGCAAGCCCCTGCGCGGCGGACGTGGAAGTCCGCCCTCCGAGAAACCAGCTTCCGGATCCTCCCGCGCCGTACGACACTTGGCGGATGGTTCGGTTTACTTCGCCGGATCGGTTGGTTCAGGGTTGCGGGAAGACACTGATCTGTTCCTCCGTTTCCGCCTCTTCTTGACGAAGGTATAGTTCAACAGGAACGAAAGTCCCACCAGGGCGCCAACCTGCCGATAGGAACGCATCGCTCCGATCACCTGACTGACCGACGAGGACTTCGGCTCCACCACACGAGCCAGGATGAGCACGGTGGAAAGCAGGAGGCTGTAGTGCACGATCGCGGCCGCATGGTAAGTTCGGATCCTGTCGAACCCCAGGTCCCAGGCCAGATCGAGCAGAGATCCACCCAGGATAGGAGCAATAGCGGCCGCGAGCGAAGCCAGGGCCACGTTCAGGCTGATGGCGATCGTCTTGGCCTCACGGGGAATCAGTTTCAGGAGGAGGTTGAACGAGCCGAGCAGGAATCCCGCCCCGAACAGGCCGCCGGATCCGAAAATGATGAAGAGAACCCAGGTATTATCGGGACCGACAGCTGCCCAGAACGAGCCGATCAGCATCCATGGAAACAGGACAAACATCATCACCGGACGACATCCATAGCGGTCATACAACTGACCCCATGCAGGCAATGAAGCAGCTCCTGTAATACCCGCGGTCACTACGAACCGACTGACCTGGGCGATGCTTAATCCAAGCCCTTCGTAGAGAAAAATCGAAAAGAAAGGTCCCAGGAAATTGGCGGCGAAACCGAAGCCGGCGCCGAAACCAATGAAGGTCAGAAGCGACGGCGCCTTTCTTACCGCACGAAGTTGGGACCGCAGATTGATCGATCTTTCCTCCGAGTGGTAGCCCGCCGATCCCAGGATCTTCTGCTGAAAAAGAATCGACAGCATCCGCAGGAAAATCGCGACGGCCACGACCAATTGGAATCCGAGGACGGGATCGGTGTCCTGAAGCGACGTCAGGAGTCGGCCACCGAGCAGAAGGAAAACAACAGTGGCGATCTGGAGGGCCCGATTCCGTCGCCCGAAAACCTTTCCCCGAACCCGTTCCGGTATCCACTCCTGTACCCAGCTTGTCCAGGCGACGCCGACCATGGCCTGGGAAAAGCTGGACAGAGCGAATATGATGAAAAAAAAGCGACCCGCAGTCACCACGTCTCCCTTGGGGATGAAGGGCAGCGCAAACCCCAGTCCAATCCAGACCGCGAGATGGAACCAGGAAAAAACCAGGGTGATCGTCTTCTGCGACCAATACCGACCACAGACCGGGATAACCACCATCTGGGCAACATTGCACCAGGCCGGAAGAGAAACGATAAGTCCGAACATCGATACCCGAAGCCCAAAGGTCTGGGTGAGCAGATTTGAGACGATGAAGTTGGCCGGAAGGGTCAGGAAAATGATCGGCATCGCGACCAGACCTTCGGTGATACAAAAACGCAGGTTGCGGCGCAGCAGAGTATCCTCCCGCTCAATGCCGTTTTCTTTCAATTCCCCCGCAATCGCGCCTGGTGCAAGTGTCATATCCGTCTCCCTGATGCCGAGTTGTGGGTCCGGATCACCTCGGTTCAATTCTTTCGAACGTGTTTCATGAATCGCAGGGTCGATTCGCAGAACACCCGGTGTCCTGTCCGACACTACTGCGCCGGATCCTTCCGGACGGCCAAACCCTATTGTTTAGTCACTGCAGCAGCCCGGGCAGGTAAAGACTCAAACCCGGGATGTAGGTGATCAGGAGAACGCCGAACGCGAGCAGCAGCAGCAAGGGGATCACCGATCGGATGACCGTCGGAACGCTCTTGCCGAACCGATAGGACGACAGAAAGAGATTCATCCCGACCGGCGGGGTCAGAAATCCCAATTCCAGGTTCGCCAGGAAGATGATCCCGAGATGCAGGGGATTGATTCCAAAGGCATGGGCCACGGGTACGATGAGAGGAACGACCACGATGATCGCGGAGTAGATATCCATCAGGCATCCGACCACGATGAGAAATGCGTTCAGGGCCAGCAGAAATACCAAAGGCGATTTTATCGTCTCGGTTGCCCATTCAACGGCGAGATCAGGGATCTGCGCATCCACCAGGTAGTTGGTGAACCCCATGGCCACACCCAGAATGAGCAGGACACCGCCGACAAGAAGCCCACACTCCCCCATCACTCTTGGAAGGTCGCGGAAAAACTTCAGATCGCGATAGAGAAAGGTCTCGACTGCAAAGGCATAGAACGCCGTCAGCGCCGCGGCTTCGACCGGAGTGGCATATCCACCGAACAGGGAAACCATGGCCACCACCGGAAGAAGCAGTTCCCACTTCGCCTCCCATAGCGCCGCCGCCGCTTCCCGGCCGTCGAAACGTCTTGCGTTCGCAGCCACCCGCGGTGCCCGGAGAATCCCCCACCCGGCCGTGAGACCCACCAGCAGCAATCCGGGTATGATCCCGCCGACAAAGAGAGCACCAAGTTCAACATGCGAACCCGCGTTGGTCGCCACGACCGCATAGAGGATCAGAGGCAGGCAGGGCGGAAAGAGAATGCCGAGTGAACCCGATGCTGTGAGCAGGCCGATACCATCGCGTTCGCGGATATTTGCCGCGGTCAGGACCGGAAGCAAAAGGCCCCCGAGGGCCAATATGGTGACACCTGAGGCACCGGTGAATGTGGTGAAGAAAGCGCAGACCAGGACGGCAACCAGGGCCGGTCCGCCTCGAATGCCACCCACCACAGCCTTGAAAACGCGAATCAGTCGCCTTGATGCCCCGCCTTCGGCCAGAAAATACCCGGCCAGGGTAAAGAGAGGTATGGCGGCCAGGGACGGGTTGACCACCAGCCGATAGTGATCGAGCGCCAATGACGCGATCGGGCTGTATTCGCTCCAGAACAGGACCAGGGCCGCACCGCCCAGGCCGACAAATATCGGGGCTCCGAGAACAACAGCTCCCACCACCACGGCCAGTCCGGCCAAGGCCAGGTACTCCGGATCGATCGGGGGAAATAACCCGAGTGCGATCAGCGCGACCGCCAGCAGGGCCGCAATCGACCGGCCTTTCCAGGAATCGCTCGACTGCCACCAGAGCCGACAGGCGATCAATGCAAAGCCCAGCGGGATGACCAGTTGTACCGTCCATGTCGGCAGATCGAATACCAAGGTCTTTCCCAATTGCCGGGTGCTCACCACGAACTGCAACGATCCGACCGTCAGAAAGATGGAAATACCCGCCGCGATACCATGGGAAACAAATTTTGCGGCCTGCTTCCAACGCCCTTC
>Ga0164313_10000391_pt1 | contig 34419 bp, 29 predicted proteins | sample GuaBasSedimGuay4_FD_113735 | JGI IMG/M metagenome (GOLD analysis project Ga0164313, IMG submission 113735) | Subseafloor sediment microbial communities from Guaymas Basin, Gulf of California, Mexico - Guay4, Core 4569-4, 0-3 cm | ecosystem: Environmental > Aquatic > Marine > Hydrothermal vents...
CTTGTGTAACTGTAAATAATTGATTTATATTGCAATATATAACTAAGTATTTAGTTATAGAAGTATATAAGATTGATTAATATGAAACAATTAACACGCGCCGAAGAGCAAATAATGCAAGTTTTATGGCAACTTGAAAAAGCTTTTGTAAAAGATATTGTGAAGGAAATGCAACGACCTCGCCCGGCTTACAATACCGTTTCAACCATCGTTCGGATTCTGGAGAAAAAAGACTTTGTTGGATATAAAGCATTTGGAAAATCACACGAATACTTTGCTATTATCAGCAAAGCAGATTACCGAAAAAGCCAATTTGGGGGCTTTGTAAAAAACTACTTCGAAGATTCCTATCAGTCGTTGGCTTCCTTTTTTACCAGGGAAGAAAACCTGAGTTTAAAGGAATTGGAAGAAATCCAAAAACTAATCGCAAAAGAAATCAAAAAGAAAAAAGATCAATCATGAACCATACATTCTTTATATATCTCATGCAGTCGGCTTTAAGCATAGCTTTTTTGCTGATGGCTTACAAGGCATTTTTTGCCAACCAATCTTACTTTCGAATCAATAGGATTATACTGTTGGTCATTATAGGTTTCGGATTTTTAGGTCCGCTATTGACTGCTGCTTTTTATGCGGGAATAGCATGGGCCAACGTGCAAATACCAGGCGGACTAATCGCCGGAAATGCCATCTCTAACACCTTGAACGAATTTATTGTAAGGCCCGGTAACAATGACAATGTGAAGGTTTCAGTATTTGGCTTGTTATTATTGATTTATGTTATTGGCGTCGTGATACAGCTAATTCGCCTGATCCATAATTTTTATCAATTGATGCGATTATTTACAAAATCGGAAAAAATCAAATCCGGTAAATATACTTTTGTGTTGCTGCCCGAAGGAAGTGCTTCTTTCTCCTTTTTTAATTGGTTGTTTTTGGATAAAAGCCTGGTTGAAAGTAATGCCGGCAGCAATCAGATTATTACCCATGAGAAAATTCACAGCATACAAAAACACAGCATCGATATTCTCTTGCTTGAGTTTCTGTTGGTTTGGCAATGGTTTAACCCTTTTGTTTATCTTCTAAAAAAAGCGGTAATCGAAAACCACGAATACCTCGCCGATCGGGGAACGCTTAACGAAATAAAAGATTTATCGGAGTACAAGTTGCTTTTATTTAAAAATATTTTACAGCAAAGTAACTACACCCTCACAAACAATTTCAGTTATTCATTAATAAAAAAACGCCTAAAGATGATGGAAAAAGAAAATTCACTTTTAAGATTAACACTGACGTCCATTGCATTTACTTTTGTATTTGCATTGGTGGCCTTATCCTGTTCAAATAAGGTGAAAATGGAAGAACCGGATTCGCCGCCTACTCAAGAAATAATTCAACCATTCTCAGAGGAAAAGGGGGAGTCTGAAGAAAATAGTATATCCTCGGCTGTGGCTGTAACACATGATTCTACAAGTGTTACTGAAATAATAGTAATGGAGAAATTTACAAATGAAAATGGGAATATTGTAACAACAATTAGTGATGTTGATAAAATGCCAGAGTATCCCGGTGGTGAAAAGGAAATGTTTAAATTTTTGGGCAATAATATAATATACCCCGAAGAGGCGATTAAAAACTCAGTTGAAGGAAAAGTTTATATAAATTTTACAATTGAAGAGGATGGAAGTTTAACAAACATACATATTCGTAGAGGTATTGGAGGAGGTTGTGATGAAGAAGCTATGCGGGTTATTAAATTAATGCCAAATTGGAATCCCGCCACATTAGATGGTGAAAATATAAGGGTACACGAGTTTGTCATTCCAATTAATTTTAAACTTAATTAAGGAAGGAGAAGTTATTAATAAGCCACGAATGCACGAATAAAATATTCGCTATTTATTCGTGCATTCGTGGCTAAAAAATATTTCCCTTTTTATTTACTGCCTTTATCCACCCCCTTTAAAAAATCTATAATCCAACTACAATAAATCTCCTGATCGTCGTACATGTCCACATGATTACCGTTGGTGTAATGAAAATTAAAATTCATTAAATTTGAACGTCATTTAATTTATAAATATTGAAAACACCTAATACATTTACTTTAAATCCGGATTTAACCCCCCTCGATAATTTCAGGGCCGGGCAATTGTTGCTAATCGACAAGCCGTTGACCTGGACTTCGTTTCAGGTTGTAAACAAAATCAGGTATATCATAAAACATAATCTCGGAATAAAAAAGATTAAAGTGGGCCACGCCGGCACGCTCGACCCGTTGGCTACCGGGCTGTTGGTATTATGCATAGGCAAAAAAACCAAAGAAATTGCAGGCTTTACCGGTCAGAATAAAACCTATTCCGGAACTTTTACTTTGGGCGCTACCCGTCCTTCATTCGATAAAGAAACCGAAATCTACAATAGATTCCCAGTTGAACATATCGATAAGGAATTAATCAAAGAAACCGCTAAAGATTTTTTAGGAATACAGGAGCAAATGCCTCCTATTTTTTCAGCTAAAAAGGTAGATGGTGTTCGGTCTTATTTGAATGCAAGAGCAGGAAAAGAATCCAAATTAACAACCAATAGCATCAATATTTTTCGTTTCGACATTACTGATGTTCGAAATAATAAACTTAACGGTTTTGAGGTTGATTTTTTAATCGAATCATCCAAAGGAACTTATATCCGTAGCATTGCCAACGATTTTGGAAAGCGCTTAAACAGCGGTGCTTACCTTTCGGCCTTGCGAAGAACCCAAAGCGGTGATTTTTCGATTGGAAACGCTATAACCATCGAAGAATTTGAAAACTGGATGATAAATTACAAATAGAATTTTATAGAAAGCTAATCTGCTGCCTGATAAAACCACATCCATAGGAGACTGGGATGTGTCAATTAAAAACCCATTCATTTTTTTATTCCTTTTCAATCCAGAATTCACACCAAAACCCAAGGTGTTGCATGCGTAATTATCCATTCTGCCATTTCTGGCTTTGTAAATGTTAGCTTCCTTACAATTGGATTGCTACCACCTAGGTAATTTTACACCGAATTAAAAAATAAATGGTTCTCATCCGGTTCTTAAAATCAAGTAAAATGACAAAGAAAATAATTTTAAGTTTCCTGTTTATATTAGCAACAATAGTAACTGTATCGGCACAGGAATGGCTTACCGACTTTGAAGAAGCTAAAAAAGTGGCCACCGCAGAAAATCGCAATATCGTTTTGGTTTTTCAAGGTTCCGACTGGTGTGCTCCATGCATTAAACTAGACAAAGAGGTTTGGGCTACTGAAGAATTTAAAACCTATTCTGAAGATCATTTTGTTATGCTCCTTGCTGATTTTCCGAAAAGAAAACAAAACAAGCTAACCGAAGAACAACAAGAAAAAAACAATCAATTGGCCGAAAAATACAACCGTAGTGGGTATTTTCCTCTGGTGGTCGTTTTAGATCAAAACGGTAAAGTATTGGGCGAAACCGGCTACAATAAAATGAATGCAACCGAATACATCGACTTACTGGCTTCCTATTAAAACCTACTATGCCTAAATTTCTCATATTCATTTTTATATCGACGTTTACAACATCTGCATTTGCTACAGAAACCTACTGGCGCAAAATGATGTTGATGGGCAGTAGATTTGATATATCGGTAGTAGCCAACGATTCGATAGAAGGAAATAAATATATCGACCTGGCAGTGTATGAAATCAAACGAATTGAAAAACTGATTTCCTCCTGGGATGCGCATTCCCAAACTTCGAAAATCATTAAAAATGCCGGGATTAAACCTGTAAAAGTCGATGAAGAATTATTTAAATTAATAGAACGTTCCCTTGCTATTTCGAAACTGACCGATGGTGCATTCGATATCAGCTATGCATCAATGGATCGGATATGGAAATTCGACGGAAGTATGGTTGCCATGCCATCTGAAAGTAAAATAAAAGCATCGGTTTCAAGGGTTGGTTATCAAAACATCATATTGAACAAAGAAAACCAAACCGTTTTTTTAAAACTTAAAGGAATGAAAATCGGATTTGGTGCCAATGGAAAAGGCTATGCCGCCGATAAAGCAAAAAAATTATTGATGTCGCATGGTGCGAAAGCCGGAATAATAAATGCCTCAGGCGATATGAATACCTGGGGCAAGCAACCCAATGGAGAAGATTGGAAAGTAGCCATTACCAACCCGATGATCAAGAACAATGCCTTTGCATTACTGCCCATTAGCAACGGTGCTGTTGTTACTTCGGGGAACTACGAAAAATTTGTGAGCTTTAATGGTAAACGCTATACCCACATTATCGATCCTAGAACAGGATATCCCTCAAGTGGAGTTATAAGTGTTACGGTTTTTGCATCTAAAGCTGAGTTGGCAGATGCCCTGGCTACATCCATTTTTGTAATGGGCATTTCCGTAGGCTTAGACCGTATTAACCAACTGCCAAATATCGAATGCATTATTATCGATGATGAGGGAAACATCCACATCTCGAACCACATAAACATTGAACAGTTATGATAAAGAAACTAAGCATGGTTGCCTTAATAACACTAGGCTCGCTGACTTCCTGCACGGTCGTTAAAGAATACGAAATGGTTAATTTAAACGATCCTGATATGCGATTAACAAGTAAAAAATCGGACCGTTTTGAAATCAGTTATCAATCTTATCGCGAAGCTGCTTCGGGAGCCAATGGTGGTAAGTCCGGTGGGGGTTGTGGATGTAATTAACGGTTTTTATAAAACCGAATAATAAGCTAAGATTAAATAATCATGAAAAATTTATTCATTATACCCCTACTTTTATTTGCAGTAGTATTTGCAAATGGCCAAGACACTTCGTCCGTTTATAAAAAACGCGTATTGGAAAGCCTGGAACTCGATATCCTGACCAGTTACTTTTTTCAGGATGGCGATAACGCGGCTGTAACCGGAGGCATAGGTACCGAGGAACTAACCGATTTTACAACAGATATTGTGGTATCCATCCCGTTAAACGACGATGATGTGTTAACCATAGATGGGGGGATTTCGGCGTATACTTCCGCTTCGTCAAGTAATTTAAACCCCTTTAACAAATCGAGTGAAGCATACGATGAAGAGGCAGAAGATGGTAATCCGGATGGACCTGTTACCGGTAGCCCCTGGGTTGCTTCTTCGGGGTCATCAAAAGGGGATTTATGGATACATGCCACTATTGGCTACAACCATTCGTCGGACAACAGAAACAATATTTATAGCGGGCACATCAGCTTTGCAAGCGAATATGATTATACTTCTTTTGGGTTTGGAGGCGGCTATGCCCGGTTGTTTAATGATAAAAATACGGAACTAAGCTTTAAGGCAAATGTTTATTTGGATAAGTGGTCACCGGAGTATCCGATTGAAATTATTTCTTATATCAATCATGGGGAAAACCTAAATGCCGGTTTGTTTAACGGGGTTGATATACTCGACCAAAACGGAAACGTTATTGATAAAAACGGAACAAAAGTATGGAGTCCGATTAATACCACCCTGGTTGAAAACAAGAATAGAAACACCTATTCGTTATCGGTTGGGTTTTCTCAAATTATAAGCAAAAACGCCCAGTTTTCAGTATTTTTAGATGTGATACAACAAGAAGGTTGGCTGGCTAACCCGATGCAACGGGTGTATTTCGGCGATCGGGACAATTACTATATAGGAAATCCGGCAAGTATTCCGATTTATACTTCGAAGGACAACAAAGACGTTTTTCAATTGGCTGATGATATCGAACGTTTACCCTCTTCACGAACAAAATACCCGCTTGGTGCCCGATTTAATTACTATGTAAACCAGTTTATTGTAGTACGGACGTATTATCGTTATTACTACGATAACTGGGGGGTTAATTCTCATACAATAAACCTTGAAGTGCCCATTAAAATTGGGATGAGGTTCACATTATATCCATCGTATCGTTATTATACCCAAACGGCTGCCGATTATTTTGCGCCTTATGAAACGGCTTTGTCAACAAGTCAGTTTTACACTTCCGATAACGATTTATCGGCATTTAATAGCAACCAATACGGAATTGGTGTTAGTTATACCGATATATTCACCGGGTTTCATATTGGCAAATTGGGGTTAAAGAATATTGACTTTAAGTACAATTACTACCAAAGGAACACAAACTTTAACGCCGGTTTCTTTTCATTGGGATTTAAGTTTGTGGTGAATTGATTTTTGAACTAATAAAAATTAATGACTTTTAAACCACAGGCCCGTCTGCCGAAGGAGGATTACATATTTCCGATAGTTATCAGTATTCACAGACTAAAAAGAAGCCAATTATTAATTGCCCTACCCGCCCGTCAACTTCTTAATCTCATGCAATTTCAGTAAGGCCTCAACCGGGGTTAACCGGTCAATGTCTATGCGGATAATCTCATCCCTTATTTGCTCCAAAACCGGATCATCCAATTGGAAAAAACTAAGTTGCACATCGTCTTTGGCCGTGAGTGAAGCGGTGAGTTCATCGCTTGAGTGGTTCTTTTCCAGTTTTGTCATAATGGCATTGGCGCGCTGAATAACACGTGCAGGCATTCCCGCCATGCGGGCCACATGAATCCCGAAACTGTGGGCACTTCCGCCAGGCTTGAGTTTGCGTAAAAAGATAATGCGTTTGCCCACTTCCTTAATCGAAACATTATAGTTTTTTATACGGTCGAAACTTTTAGTCATTTCGTTAAGCTCGTGATAATGCGTGGCAAAAAGGGTTTTGGCTTTACTTTGGTCATGGATGTATTCCGAAATGGCCCAGGCAATGGAAACCCCGTCGTAGGTACTTGTGCCCCTGCCAATTTCGTCAAGCAATACCAGGCTGCGCTCCGAAAGATTATTCAAAATCGAAGCGGTTTCATTCATCTCGACCATAAAAGTAGATTCGCCCGATGAAATATTGTCACTGGCCCCAACACGCGTAAATATTTTATCAATCATTCCGATTTCGGCAAACTTGGCCGGAATAAAACAACCCATTTGCGCCATAATTACGATTAAGGCAGTTTGCCTTAACAAGGCCGATTTTCCAGACATATTAGGACCGGTAATCATCATAATTTGTTGAGTGGTGTTATCGAGGTACACATCGTTGGCGATGTATTCTTCTTCTATCGGCAATTCCTTCTCGATTACCGGATGGCGGCCATCCTTAATATTTATTACAAAATCCTTTTTTAGGGTGGGCCGGGTGTAATTGTTCTCAATCGAAATTTGGGCAAAAGAAATAAGGCAATCCATTTTGGCTATTAATGCTGCATTGTGCTGCATGGGCGAAACATAATCTGCCGTTGCCATAACTAATTCATTAAAAAGACGTGTTTCGAGTGCGTTTATTTTTTCTTCTGCACCTAATATTTTAAACTCAAGCTCTTTCAGTTCTTCGGTAATGTACCGCTCGGCATTTACCAAAGTTTGTTTACGAATCCACTCGGGGGGCACCTTGTCTTTGTGGGTATTTCGAACTTCAAGATAATAACCAAACACATTATTAAAAGAAACTTTTAATGAAGGAATCCCTGTTCGTTCCATTTCCCGTTCCTGCATTTTACGCAGGACTTCTTTGGTCGAACCGGCAATTTCACGAAGCTCATCCAATTCTGTGCTTACCCCTTTGCTGATTACGTTGCCCTTTCCAAGCGTATTGGGAGGGTCTTCATGCAGCTCTTTTTCTATTTTATTTCTTATTTCGAGGCAAGGATCAAACTGATTTCCCAACCGTTTGAGTTCTTTGTCTTTGCTTTTTTTACAAAACGTTTTTAACGGTTCAATGGCTTTTAACGCCCTTAAAATCTGCCCTATTTCCCGCGGGTTTACACGGACCGCGGATACTTTCGAAACCAAGCGTTCCAAATCGCCCGTTTCCCGTATCCAACTAGTCAATTCATCCTGGTCATCCTGATTTCGGGTAAAAAACTCAACAACATCCAATCGGTTTTCAATCGGCTTTTTATCTTTTAACGGTAAGGCTAACCAACGTTTCATCATTCGGGCACCCATCGGGGACACGGTTTGGTCCAAAATATCGATTAAGGTCCGCGCGTTTTCGTTGGGAGAGTATAACAATTCGAGGTTTCGGATGGTGAACTTATCCATCCAGATATAATGGTCTTCTTCAATACGCGAAAGGCTGGTAATATGCCCAATCCGATCGTGTTTAGTTTCTGAAAGGTAGTGTAAGCAGGCTCCGGCAGCGATTATTCCATAGGGTAATTTTTCAACTCCAAACCCTTTTAACGAAGTGGTATTGAAGTGTCGAAGTAGAATTTCATGTGCGAAATCTTCGGTAAAAACCCAATCGTCGAGTTTAAATGTATAGAATTTATCACCGAATAGTTGTTCGAACGAATTGCGGTATTGCTTTTGATAAAGCACCTCGCTAGGAGAAAAAGTCTGTAATAATTTATCGATGTATTCGGCGTTTCCATCAGCCAATAAAAATTCACCGGTTGAGATATCGAGAAATGCAATGCCATACCTATCGTTAAGAAAATAAACCGCAGCTAAAAAGTTATTGCTTTTGTGGTCGAGTACCTGGTCGTTAAGCGCAACGCCTGGGGTAACCAGCTCTGTCACGCCGCGTTTTACAATTTTTTTGGTAAGCTTCGGGTCTTCCAACTGGTCGCAAATTGCAACCCGAAACCCTGCCCTTACCAGCTTGGGCAAATAAACATCGAGCGAATGGTGAGGAAAACCGGCCAGGTCGATATAAGCAGCTGCCCCGTTTCTGCGCTTGGTTAACACAATGCCCAACACCTTGGCTGTCCGTACGGCATCATCACCAAAGGTTTCGTAAAAGTCGCCCACACGAAACAATAGTACCGCATCGGGGTACTTTGCCTTTATAGCATTGTACTGCTTCATTAACGGGGTTTCTGCTACCGCTTTTTTTGTTTTCTTTGCCATTGATAAACCTTCGGGGAATTAAGCCGGGTAAAGTTACATTTTCAGCTTTATTTTTACTCTAAATTATGCTGCTTTTATGAACAGAAAATTAAAATCGGACGAACTTTCAAGAATTGAACCGGAAAAATTCAAGGAAAGTAAAAAGTTTGATGTCATTGTGATTTTAGATAATATCCGATCGGGAAACAATGTGGGATCTGTTTTTCGGACTTCGGATGCATTTCGGCTAAGCGCGATTTATTTATGTGGAATAACAGCACAACCACCGCAACGCGACATTCACAAAACGGCATTGGGTGCAACCGAAACGGTTCTTTGGAAATATTTTAGTGATCCCGTTGATGCTGTAACTAAGGCTAAAGAACAAGGTTACACCGTGCTTTGCATCGAGCAAACGAGTGATGCGGTTATGTTGGACAAATTTGTTCCGGAAACAAGTAAAAAATATGCGATTGTTTTGGGGAATGAAGTCAGGGGAGTTCAACAAATAGTTATCGACCAATGCGATGCTAGTCTAGAAATCCCCCAATTCGGGACAAAACATTCTTTTAATATATCTGTAACTACAGGAATCATATTATGGGATTTTTTTATAAAAATTAAACCATTCGGATAAGCAACGTTCTATTTATTATATTTGGAGGTTAATGACCTACGTAAAAATTTACCATAAACTGTTGTTCTTGCTCGGTGCTTTATTATTAGGCCAAAGCCTATATGGGCAATACGATCCACGTAGGACCAGGTGGAGCCTCCACCGCCATCAGGTTGGTGCTTCGATTGGTTTAACCGGTTATTTAGGAGAACTTGGCGGTGCCGATGCCATTGGTTCGGACGGTATAAGTGACTTAAATTTTAACCAGAATAGATTAACCATTAACATTGAGTACCGTTATTTTATGAAAAGAAATTTTTCTATTCGTACTTCGTTGTTATTTGGCTATTTATCAGGAAATGATGCCAGCACAAATGAACCTTTCCGGCAAGCCAGAAATCTTCATTTTAGAGCTCCGATATTTGAATTATCGGGTATGCTCGAGTTCTTTTTATTGCGCGAAGAACCCGGGAAAAAGAGCTCTTTCAACCAACAAAAGCTAATGTTTGATTTTTATGTTTTTGCGGGAGTGGGCATTACTTATTTTAATCCACAGGGTAACTATAAAGACACCTGGTTTAATCTTCAGCCGTTCGGGACAGAGGGACAAGGTATTGAAAAACAACCGGATAGATACCTTAGGTTTACCCCGGTAATTCCTATTGGATTCGGGTTTGCAAAAAAATTCAAAGGTGTGTGGTCTGCCGGCCTCGAATTGTCGTATCGGAAAACTTTTACCGATTACCTTGACGATGTGAGCACGGTTTATTTTAATAATGATAAAATACGGGAAACTTATGGCGATGTAGCGGCTCATTTTGCCGATCCTAGTACAAGCGATATTATTGGTACCGGAGAGGGCGATCAACGCGGTGATGAAAATCAAAAAGATGCTTATTTAACCGCTGTTATAACCATCCATTATTTTATAGTTAGCAAACGGAGAAAAACAAAACGAACAAGATTTTAAAACAGCAAGGAAAGTATTCTAACAGCATTAAAATTATCCAAGTGTCAAGTCAAGCATGTTTTATCCCCACCAAGCCTAGTTCTTTTGGTCGCTAACTTCGTTGAAAAATTTAACCATAACTATGGCTATTCTGAAATATATTCGCCTCGCTAGCAATCAAAATGACTTCGGCTTTTGCGAAACAACATGCTTGACTTAACACTAGAACTAGATTCAGAAAAAATATCTTCACAGTATGTAAAAGCAATTGCTGATTGGCTATGCCATTTCATTAGGCAAGCCCAGTGAAATAATCAGCCATTGGCTAATCCACCACCTTAGGTGGACTTAACCAGGTAAGCTTATATTATCTATTTTAATAACAGATGTTCGATTATTATTTTTTTCGCGCTAAACAGACTGTTTTAAAACGCATAACAATGAATTCGTTTATTTGATTTTTTGCCCAGTCCTTCAAGGATGGGATATATGTTGACAAAAACCAAACAATGGGCTTTAGCCTCTTATTACAACATGCTGTGTAATAGAAGATTAAAGGCTAAAAGTTCTTACTTTTTCAAAGTACACTTTTAATCAAAGCCCGCCTAGGCGGGAAAGGTGCAAAAGGAATATGAGTTTGTCATTTCACACAGCCTGTAAAGGATGGTGGCAATACATATAGCATCACTCGGTGTATCGTCCTGAAAGTAGATTGACTAAGAGCATCAGATAATTCTTATCGAAATAATATGGCAGAAAAAAAAAGGGGCGCAAAAATTTGCGCCCCTTTTTTATAGAAATTATAATCTAATTTACTAGAAATTCATTTTATCGCGGTAATCAAGAAACTCGAGATCACCGGCAGCTTTTTCAGCTAAGTCACCATCTAAACCAATTGCTTTACTCAGGTTATCCAAAACACCTTGTTCGTTGTGGTTGCGTGATTCGATAATTGCTGCAAGGTAATATCCCATTGCGGTATCTTTATCAGCAGAGCCGTTTAATGCACGGGCAGCACCTTCGTTGTCGCCGTTTAGCATTTTTGCAAGTGCAACATTAAACGTGTTGTAGCTTCCGAAATTGGTAATTGCAGATGCATAGTTACCATTTTGAATGTCAACCAATCCCAAATTATAATAAACTTCAGGACCTGCAGAAGCACCTTCTTTAAACAAGTCTGTCGCTTTATCGCGCATTCCACTTTGTCTCGCTACTGCACCCATGTTATTCGTCGAAATCGGATTGTTTTTAGTTTCAAGAGCTTTCGCAAACTGACCTTTAGCTTCTTCCATACGACCCATTTGCATCAAAACATAACCAGCGTTATTCGCTCCGCGATAGTCAGTTGGGAAATTACGTTCAGCAATCATGTAAATGCGTAATTTTTCGTCCATGTTGCTAGTTAATGTAGCTGCATATAAAACCTCTTCAATATTCAATGTATCAGGATTTGATTTTATCAATTCATTTAATTCAGCATCAGAATAACCTACTTTTTTATATCCTAAATGAATTTGAGAACGACGTAATGCAGGTAAAATATCCTTGGCAATCTCTTTATAAGTAGCTGCAAGGTTTTTAATTTCCTGTTCGCGTTTTGTTCCATCCGAATACATTTCTAAAATCCGTAAAATCAAATCCTTATCCTGGATACTTGATTCTTGCATTTTAGCTTTAAAGCCAGCCCAGTCTTCACCCATACCCCGCACAGAACAGAAACTTTCATCGTGCTCTATTTCGTATTTCTTAACGTATTTACCAACTGCTTTATGACCGCTTTCTCCCCTTTCGTTAGCCAGCTCCTCGTTATCTGTCAATTCTCCGTCAGGCGATGCATAAGCTTCGATATTTGCTCCGGTAAGTTCAATCCGGTCGTTTTCAGAAGCCATTTTAATAAAATCAGCCATAGCTACCATATCGTCATCTTTCAATTCAGAACGACGAACAACCGAACTGTTGATCAAATAATTGATAACAGCGTATTCTTCATGTTCGGTAATTCGAACAAAATTGTCCTTTGCCAGCAAAATCATATCATCATTTTGCATTAAATAGGGAGTTGTTCGAACTCCGAATCCAAGAGAAACCGGTAAAAATTCTTTGGTTTTCTTACCTTGGGTACCAACAGCCATTAATATAAGGTTCGAATTTTCAGCATCAGCATGGTACGCTATTTTATCGTTGTATTCAAAAGCTGTTGTGTTTTCATAGGATATTACCCTATAATTTCCGGCAGCTTTTTCTCCTTGACCATAAACAGTTTTAAAAGCCTGTTCATAGCCTTGGTCAGTATTCATAAGAATAGGTGTTACAGCAACGGTAGCTTTTTTGCTAAAATATCGTTCCGGGAACATCCCTTTTACTGTAACCTCAACGCTATCACCCCTTACAATAAGCGGACTAGGTTCCATATAAAAATTAATTTCATCGGCGTGTTTTGCCATTTTTCCCAAGCCGTTACAGCCGGCTAAAACAAATCCACTAAAGAGTAGGATAGTCAGTGTTTTAATTGTAGTTCTTTTCATTATAAAGATTATTGAATTTCTAATACTTATCTATTTTGTGCGAAAATAGTTATTCCTTAATGAAATTAAAACATTTTCACAGGTTTACATGAATTATTACCTATAATACTACCTTTTTTATGCCTTTTTCGAAGGGCTGATCAACAATTATGCAAATATCTTCAAACTGCGTCGGGTTTTTTACGAAGTCAACACCACTTACATCGAGCAAAAGCATTTTAAGCGGTTGTTGTTTCAGGAATTGAAAATAAGATTCCTGTATTCGATATAAATAATCGTTTGTTATTCCCTCTTCATAAGCTCTTCCACGCTTATGTATGTTCTTTTGTAAATCGTCAACTTCACGATGCAAATACACCAACAAATCAGGTTGGGGCAATTGAGTCATCATGATTTCATACATTTTAAAAAACAAGTCAAATTCATCAGAATCTAAATTGGCACGTGCAAAAATCAGGGATTTACTTAAAAAATAATCGGAAATCGTATTTTGATTGAATAGCGATTGTTGCAATACTTCATTGTTAAGCTGATGATATCGTTCGGAAAGAAAAAACATTTCAACCGCAAAGGCGTATCTTTTGGGGTCTTCGTAAAACTTAGGAAGAAACGGATTCTCGGCAAACCCCTCCAATACCTTCCGTCCCTGGTATTTATTTACCAAAAGATCAACCAGTGAAGTTTTGCCAGCTCCAATGTTGCCTTCTATTACCAGGTACGAATGTTGCATTAATCCAGTTTTTCGATTACCGTTTTGTCGGGGCACAAACTTAATAATGATTTATTGCTCTTACCTAAAACCGGATGGATAAATTCCGGAATTATGTCACAAAGTGGAAGCAGGGCAAATAAACGCTCATGTAACCTTGGGTGTGGAATGGTCAATTGATCTGTGCTCAAAATCAATTCATCCATGTATAAAATATCTATATCAATGGTGCGGTCATTGTAACCGGAAGAAGTTTTTCGTTGACGACCCAACAGGGATTCTGTTTCAAGACAAAACCCAAGAACTTGTTGCGCTTTTAATTCGGTCCTAAATAGCACAAGTTGATTCATAAAATCATTTTCAGAATCATATCCCCAGGCTTGCGAACGATAAACAGATGATTGCCTGTAAACAAGCCCTATTTCTTTTTCCAAAATCGCTGTTGCTTTTTCAAATGCAAGCAAAGTTTCCCCGATATTTCCACCATAAAGTAAACTAACTGTTTTCACCATTCAAAAATAGTTTAATTCCTACCTTAAAACCATAAAACCATTTATGTATTATTCTGCACGATTTTAGTGGCATCGCTTAATTTTGCGCCATACTATAATTAATAGATCATGAAATTTATAAAATACGTATTTGCTTCAGCGCTTGGAACAATGTTGGCCGGGCTTGTTTTGTTTTTCATCATGTTCGCGATAATCGTTGTAACAATTACCGCCGCATTTGATGATATTACTTCAGAGAAAAATGTTAAAATCAAGGATAATTCCATCTTGATCCTCGATTTCGACGGACCTGTCAATGAAAGGGTTTCAAAAGATGATTTCGAAATACCCGGTTTTACAGAAAATAAGATAGGGCTTAACGAAATACTTAAAACCATAGAAAATGCCAAACAAGATGACAGGATCGAAGGTATCTATTTAAGTTTTTCTGGTATTCAGGGAGGTGCAGCTACTACAGAAGCTATTCGAAAAGCGCTACTCGATTTTAAAACTTCGGACAAATGGATTATCGCTTATTCCGAAGGATACTCACAAAAGGGATATTACCTCGCTTCGGTTGCCGACGCAATATACGTAAACCCCGAAGGTATGATTTCATTTTATGGTTTGAGTTACAAGCCCATGTTTATGAAAGACATGCTAAATAAAATTGGGGTTGATATGCAAATCATCAGGGGGAAAAACAACAGGTTTAAAAGTGCAGTCGAACCTTTTATGTATAATCAGATGAGCGAAGCCAACAAGTTACAATCGCAACAACTCATCAGTTCAGTATGGGGTCACATTGTAGATGGAATAGCTGCGGAACGTGGAATTTCTGATGAACAGGTGAATAAAGCAACTGATGAACTGTCATTGTTTTTCCTGGATGATGCAATTGACCTAAATTTTATTGATGGGCTAAAATACCAGGATGAAATTAGCGCTTTGCTTGCCGGAAAATTAGGCTTGGAAGAGATGGACAAGGATTATTTAATAAAATATAGTGATTACAAAAATGTAAAACTGAAAAAGACGAAAGCAAAAGACTTTAAAAAACCGAAAATTGCTGTAATTTATGCAGTTGGTGCCATTGAAAGTGGCGAAGGTGATGATGAAACCATAGGTTCGGACAGAATAGCCGGAGCGATTAAAAAAGCGAGAAAAGACACAACCGTCAAAGCTATTGTTTTTAGGGTTAATTCGCCGGGGGGCAGTGCACTAGCTTCAGATGTTATCTGGCGCGAGGTAACCCTTGCTGTTGCTGATAAACCATTTGTGGTGTCGATGGGTGACCTGGCCGCCTCTGGTGGGTATTACATTTCGTGCCCGGCTGATAAAATATATGCCGAACCCAATACCATTACCGGGTCGATTGGCGTGTTTGGTGTGCTCCCAAATGCTGAAGAACTGTTAAACAAAAAATTAGGATTGCATTTTGATGGGGTAAAAACAAACAAACACTCCGATATGATGGACATATCAAAACCACTTAAGCAATATGAATATAAAGTGATCCAGAAAAGCGTTGATAAAATTTACAAATCGTTTATGGGCAAAGTTGCCGATGGCCGGGATTTGCGGGTTACTTATGTCGATAGTATTGGGCAAGGTAGGGTTTGGACGGGAACCGACGCAATGGAATTAGGTTTAGTGGATGAAATTGGCGGAATGGATGATGCGATTGCATGGGCTGCCGAACAAGCCGGTCTGGAAGATTATAGGATAAAGGAACTTCCGAAAATGAAAAATCCCTTTGAAGAAATTTTAGAATCATTTGGGGCTGAAGTACAGCTAAAAGCATTCGAAAATAAAATTACAGATTACGAATTGTTCGAGCAATTTAAATATATGCAGTCGGTTATGAATATGAAAGGGGTTCAGGCCCGGTTGCCCTATTATATTTCTTTCTAATATAATGGGATTAATAAAAAAACTCTCATCGGAATATTCTATAGATACCAACAATAACCGTATTGATGTAGAATTGGTATATCGGTTTTTAACAGGTGAGTCGTATTGGGCTAAAGACCGCTCTTTAGAAGAGGTAAAAAAATCCCTTGAAAATTCCTTGTGTTTTGGTCTATATAAAAATGATGTAATGGTAGGGTTTGCCCGGGTGGTTACTGATTTTACAGTTTTTGCTTATCTCGCCGATGTATTTATCATAAAAGAAGAACGCGGAAAAGGATTAGGGAAAACCCTGGTCGAATATACCCTGGATTATCCCATGGTTAAAGATGTAAAAAGATGGATGTTAGGAACCATGGATGCGCATGAATTATATCGCCCGTATGGTTTTTCTGAAATTTCAAAGCCTAAAAGATGGATGGAGCGAATAATTGGAAACGGGTTTTAATCTTTTATAATTATCAAACCTGCATTATTCATGCGTTTAGTTTGATGCAGATGCGAGGCGTCAAAACCCGACGACATAGTAATCTATTTCAAGGGTTTAGCAACGAAACAGATGCGTTAAAATAAATGCACGTGTAAAAAAATGATAAAACTAAGTTTTTGGAAAGAGTAGTCATATATCACACAAATTTAGTAAGTTAGAGAGTATTATAATTTTTTTATGAATAATGCAGGCAAAACTTGATTAAAAAGTATTATCGATATTTGTAAACTAAAAAATAAATTATGACTAAATACATTTACGGAATTGTTTTACTGTTTATTATGGTAGGATGTTCTAATTCCGAGGAACCTTCAAAACAAAAGGCAGTTGAAGGTAATATTTTGCCTTACCCCATTAACCAAAAGAAGCTCGATAACGGATTAAATATTGCTGTTGTCGAATATCCAAGCCCCGGGCTGGCCGCTTTTCAAATTATAGTAAGAGTAGGTGCCCGCGATGAGGTTGAAAAAGGAAAAACCGGATTCGCCCATTTTTTCGAACACATGATGTTTCGCGGAACAGATAATTATTCAAGCGAAGAATACAGCGCTACAATGAAATCGATAGGTGCTGCTGCAAATGCCAACACCTGGCTCGACCGGACCGTTTACCACATGACTGGAAACTCGAAAATGCTAGGTAAAATGTTTGAAATTGAATCCGATAGGTTTATGAACCTGAATTATTCCATTCACGATTTTAAAACCGAAGCCGGTGCAGTAAAAGGTGAATACACAAAAAATCATGCAAGTCCGTATGCCATGTTAGGGGAAAAAACTGTAGAAGTAGCATTTACCCAACATACCTACGGTCACACTACCATGGGCTATTGGGACGATGTGGTTGATATGCCTAACCAATATGAGTATTCTCTTGAATTTTTCGACCGGTTTTATCGGCCCGAGTACACCACCATTTTAGTTGTAGGAGATGTGAAAGTTGATGAGGTCTATCAATTGGCCCAAAAATATTTTGGGAATTGGAAAAAGGGGGATTTTAAATCTGATATTCCGATAGAACCTGTGCAAACGGAAATGCGCTATGCCCATGTAGAAATGGCAGGTTTCCCTCCCTATATGGAATTGAACTATAAAAGTCCGGCTTTTGATGAATCGGATATGGATGTGGCTGCTCTCGATATAATATCAACCATTTTATTCTCAGAGCGATCTGATCTATATAAAAAACTGGTGATTGACGAACAAAAAGTCCGTTTTTTGAGTGGAGGTTTCTTTTTTACGCGAGACCCTTATTTATATCAGATTTCTACCTCGGTTGTTAAAGAGGAAGATATGCAGTATGTAAAAGAAGAAATTGATAAAGCGCTAGAACTAATTAAAACGCAACCTGTTGATGAAGTTTTACTTTCGCAAACCAAGTCTAACCTCAAATATAGTGCTGCAATGAACATGGACAGCCCGTCATCAATTGCCGGAAGTTTAACTTTTTATATATGGCTCACCGGTAATCCAGAGTCATTAAACAACATTTATAAATCGTATGACAAGGTAACACCCGAAGATATTATTCGGGCGGCTAAAAAGTATTTTGTTGCCGATCACCTTACCATTTCAACCATTTCATCAAAAAAAGAAGGAGGGATTAAATAATGAAAACGTTTAAAATAATAATCCTGCTACTTGCAGGAATCTTGGTTTATACTTCAGCTTTTTCGCAAATAAAAACCATCGAATTAAAAAAAGAAGGGTCAAATAAAATTGTAGTTAAAGTGCGGTTTAATAATGGCTCTGTTGTTGACCCCAAAGGATTGGAGGGAATAACTAACCTTACGGCATCGTTAATGATGGAAGGCGGAACTGCTGATTATACCAAGTCGCAAATTAACGACATGATTTACCCCATGGCGGCCTATTACTATTCGAGTACCGACAAAGAAGTAACCACTTTTACTTTTGCCTTTCCGAAAGATTATATGGATGAATTTTATCCTGTTTTAAAAGGCCTTTTACTTACGCCAACTTTTAGTGAGCCTGATTTTAACCGGGTAAAATCAAATACCCTTAATTATTTAACCCAGGTAATCCGCGCTTCTTCCGATGAAGAATTTTCAAAAAAAGCCTTGGAAGAAATGTTATTTGCAGGCACACCATACCAACACATGGTTGCAGGAACCGAAAACGGGATTGAATCAATTACCCTGGATGATGTGAAAGCCCATTATAAAAATTATTTCACCAACAACAATGTTAGCATTGGTATTTCGGGCGATTATCCCGAATCATTTTTAAGTACACTTATTAACGATTTAAAAGAATTGTCAGATAAAAAAGTTGTTTTGCCAGAGCTTCCGGATCCGAAAATGCCCGACGGGATAAATGTGAGGATAATTGAAAAAGAAGAAGCACTTGGGTCAGCTATTTTTACCGGTTACCCAATAAACATTAACCGATCTGATGACGAATTCGCCGCTTTGATGATTGCCAATTCGTGGATGGGAGAGCACCGCAAATCGTATAGCCGCTTGTATCAGAAAATAAGGGAAACACGATCGATGAATTATGGCGATTACACTTACATCGAGTGGTACGAACAAGGCGGGGGCAATCAATTGCCCTTGTCGGGGGTTCCCCGAAACAACAATTATTTTGCTATTTGGATACGTCCGGTACAAATCGGCATACAACTTAAGGAACAGTATCCAGAGTTGGGACATATCGATATTGGCCATGCCCATTTTGCCATTCGTATGGCTTTACGTGAAATTGATTTGTTGAAGGAAAACGGAATGGACCCGGATGAATTTGAGAAGACTAAACAGTTTTTACGCAGTTACATAAAACTATATATTCAAACCCCTGAAAAAGAATTGGGTTTTTTAATGGATTCGCAATTTTACGGACGTCAAAATTATATTGCAGAACTTGATGCGCTCCTTGAAAATACAACCCTGGAGCAGGTAAATGCTGCAATCCGCAAGTATATGCAAACCGAAAATATGGATATTGTTATTGTTACAGATGATAGCGAAGCCAAACCTTTGGCGAAAAGCTTAAGTAAAAATACGGTTTCTCCGATGAGCTATTCTAACCAGGTAAAAGATGGTTTAGACGCTGAAGTGCTGGCAGAAGACAAAAATGTGGAAGCTTATCCACTAAACATTAAAAATGTTGAAATAATTAGCAGCGATGCTCCATTTGTGAAGTAAGTAAATATAAGTTTAAAAAAGCCCGAAAGAATTCCATTTCTTTCGGGCTTTTTTTAAAATGCTTATTTTTACAATTAAATTCACTTACCATGAATAACCCCGTGCATGTTGAATCGCTCGTAAGAGCGAGTTTTCCCGTATTTTTTGAAGAAGAGTTGATTAAGGAGATTTCTGAACTCGGTCAGGTTAATTCCTATAAAGCCGGGGATATCGTAATGGAGATTAACCGCTATATAAAATCTATTTTTTTATTGGTCGAGGGTTCCATCAAAATTATCAGGGAAGACGAAGATGGAAATGAATTGTTTTTGTATTATTTAAATCAGTCGGAAACCTGTGCTATGGCACTAACCTGTTGTATGAATAATAAGAAAAGCGAGGTGCGGGCAATTGCCGAAGAAGACTGTATTTTGGTTAATTTGCCGGTCAAGTATCTTGATCTTTGGATGGAAAAATACAGTTCGTGGAAGTCCTTTGTTTTTCAGACTTATAACCTGCGTTTTAACGAATTGCTCCAAACCATCGACAGCATTGCTTTTATGAAAATGGATGAGCGATTGTATAAATACCTTGTAGATAAGGTAAGAGCCACCAGTAAAACAACTTTACGCATTACCCATCAGGAAATCGCTTACGAACTTAACACTTCGCGCGAGGTTATTTCACGCTTGTTAAAACAGATGGAAAAACACAATAAAATTGAACTTTCGCGAAATCGGATTGAGTTTTTTGATAAGGTGGATTAATTTTTTTCTCGCCAAGTTGCAGAGAAACTAATAAATTATAGCCCGGTTTTTATTTTAATTGCAAACTTTTTCACTTCATCCTTAATATCGTCAGGTAATTCACCATCTTTTAGGTAACCGTGCACATATCCTTTGTACTCCATCGATAAATAGTCAGCCGTATCTTTAAAGGGTGTTTCAAAATGTTTGGTTAACAAGGCTGTTGAACTGTTGGTGAGCAAAAACATGTTCTTGCCTTTCATTTGGTAACCTAAATCTTTTCGCTGGTGTAGCAAATCGCTAAAACGATCGAAAAATGTTTTCATTATAGCCGACATCGAAAACCAATAAACCGGTGTAGCAAACACGATGCTATCATATTGCAGAATTTCTTCCATAGTTGGAAAAAAATCATCATCAAGGTTCTGGTGTTCATAGTCGAAATAAGAAATTTTCTTTTCCCTGAGGTCAATGATTTTTGAATCCGTATGTCCGGCCAGGGCATCTGCCATTTTTCGGGTTTCGCCATCGCTGCGCGAACTTCCCATTATTATAATGCTGTTGGGTTTTTTCATATTTCTAATTTTCACTAATAAATTCGAGGTAATCCCCTTTTGTATTAATATTCCGTAGCGTTAATGATTCTTTTTTTGTAAGGTTTAGATACCTGATATCTAATTGTTTTAAAACCTGTGTCAGTTTTCTTTCGCCTTGGTTAAAAGCGGCTTCCCATTTTGCTAATGTACTGTGCCGGTATAAAGCATTTAGAGGGTGTATCCCCTGTTTGTCGCGATAAATAACCCCTTCATGTTTTTCCTTACTATCCCAAAGTTTTTGCATCATTTCGGGCGAAAAAAACGGGGTATCCACACTTAAGACAAACACCCAGTCCGTTTTCACATTTTTTAAACCGGTAATAATTCCCATCATGGGACCCATTCCCGGTCTTTCATCAGTAATAACGGTCAGGTTTTTTTCTTTAAAAAGCAAATGGTTGTGTTCGCCGCTGACAATTAGCAAGCTTTTGGATATTTTTTTGGCATGGCCAATAACCGCCGAAATAAAATCCTGGCTATCGAATTTCAAGAAACTTTTATCCGTACCCATTCTTTTGCTTTGGCCGCCAACAAGAATTATTGATGCAGGATTTGTGCTGTGATCTGTAGTATTCAAAAGTTTTCTTGAAATATTAATGCTTTGGGTTTTGAGACATTCCTATCTATAACCTGATTAGTTCCTGTTGCTGTTTTTTCGTATGCAAATATATATGAACTCAGGTTATAAAATTGTTGACTTAAAAGTAATCCAAGTCCGGGATTATAAAACCCGGTTTTTTATTCTCCCATTTTACTACCTTTGCCAACTTTAAAATAGTGCCCTTTTAGGCGTTTTAATACAGAATAATCAGGTAACAATCAATGAAGTACAAAGATTATAAATCACTCAACCTTCCCGAAACCGCAAAGGAAGTTTTAGCATATTGGGACGAAAACGATGTTTTCGGGCAAAGCATCAATACCCGTGACAAAAACAAACCCTTTGTTTTTTATGAAGGTCCCCCTTCGGCCAATGGTATGCCGGGCATTCACCATGTGCTTTCACGAACCATAAAAGATTTGTTTTGTCGTTATAAAACCTTAAAAGGATACCGCGTAAATAGGAAAGCCGGTTGGGATACCCACGGTTTACCGGTTGAGTTGGGTGTTGAAAAGGAATTGGGAATTACCAAGGTGGATATCGGTAAAAAAATATCGGTTGCTGATTACAATAAAGCCTGTAAGGAAGCTGTAATGCGCTACACCGATGTGTGGAACGACCTGACCCGGAAAATGGGCTATTGGGTAAATATGGACGACCCTTATGTAACCTACACCAGCAAATACATGGAAACAGTATGGTGGGTGCTGAAAAGACTTTACGATAAAAAACTGATTTATAAAGGCTATACTATTCAGCCTTATTCGCCGAAAGCCGGAACCGGTTTAAGTTCGCATGAACTTAACATGCCGGGTGCTTATCAGGATGTAAAAGATACGACAGTGGTAGCGCAATTTAAAGTTACTGAAGCTTCGATTGACCAAGTAAAAAACCTTTTTGAGTTTAATGGCGATGTGCATTTCCTGGCCTGGACGACTACACCCTGGACGTTGCCATCGAATACCGCATTGGTGGTGGGACCAAAAATTGAATATGTGTTGGTTAAAACATTTAATCAATATACTTTTAAACCTGTTAACCTTATCCTGGCTAAAAACCTGGTGGCCTACCAGTTTAAAAAACCTTTTATACAGGTTGAGACCGTAGAAGCACTTACAGATTACAATGCAGGTGACAAGCAAATACCATATATTGTTATCGGTGAAACCAAAGGTGCAGATTTAGTTGGTATCCAATACGAACAATTATTGCCTTACGCATTACCTTACGAGAATGCAGAAAATGCTTTTCAGGTAATCCCAGGAGCTTTTGTGACCACCGAAGATGGTACAGGGATTGTACATGCTGCACCAACCTTTGGTGCGGACGATGCCCAGGTAGCACGCGAAAACAACGTACCACCCATGCTGGTTCTTGATAAAAACAATAATCCCGTTCCATTGGTCGATTTGCAAGGGAAATTCAGACCGGAAATGGCGGAATTTGCCGGTAAGTATGTAAAAAATGAATATTATAAAGATGGCGAAGCTCCTGATAAATCGATGGATGTATTGCTGGCTATTAAACTCAAAGAAGAAAATAAAGCCTTTGTCGTTGCCAAATACGAACACACTTATCCCCACTGTTGGAGAACCGATAAACCCATTTTGTATTACCCTTTGGACAGTTGGTTTATAAAAGCTACCGATGGCAAAAAGCGCATGATGGAGCTGAACAACACCATTAATTGGAAACCAAAATCTACCGGAACCGGTCGTTTTGGAAACTGGCTCGAAAACCTAAATGATTGGAACTTATCGCGCTCGCGCTATTGGGGGGTTCCTCTACCAATTTGGAGAACTGAAGATGGAACAGAAGAAATTTTAATTGGTTCAGCCAAAGAATTGATTGAAGAAATTGAAAAAGCCATTGCAGTCGGAGTGATGGAAAAAAACCCTTATCCCGAATTTGAACCCGGAAATATGTCGGATGGGAATTACAAAAAAATTGATTTTCATAAGCACGTGGTAGATGATATCATTTTGGTATCGGATTCTGGAAAAGCGATGAAACGCGAAGCCGACCTGATAGACGTGTGGTTTGATTCGGGTGCAATGCCTTATGCCCAATGGCATTATCCGTTTGAAAATAAAGATTTAATAGATGAGGGCAAGACTTTTCCGGCTGATTTTATTGCCGAAGGGGTTGACCAAACCCGCGGTTGGTTTTATACTTTGCATGCCATCGCAACTTTAGCTTTTGACTCAGTTGCTTACAAAACCGTTGTTTCCAATGGTTTGGTGCTCGACAAAAATGGATTAAAAATGTCGAAACGGTTGGGCAATGCTGCCGACCCTTTTGAGACCATTTCTAAGTTTGGCCCGGATGCTACACGTTGGTATATGATTACCAATGCCCAGCCCTGGGATAACCTGAAGTTCGATAAAGAAGGGATTACCGAAGTCCAGCGCAAACTCTTTGGCACGCTTTACAATACCTATAATTTCTTTGTGCTGTACTCAAATATCGATGGATTCGAATATAAGGAAGAGGATATCGCCTTTTCAGACCGCCCTGAAATTGACCGATGGATTTTGTCGCGTTTAAATTCATTAATGGCAAAAGTAGATGAAGCTTACAACGCTTACGAACCCACCCGTGCCGGTAGGTTAGTTCAAAATTTTGTGCTCGAAGAACTTTCGAATTGGTATGTACGGTTGTCACGTCGCCGGTTCTGGAAAGGGGATTATTCCCCTGATAAAATTTCGGCCTATCAAACCCTACATACATGTTTAAAAAACATCGCAATTATGATGTCTCCTATTGCGCCGTTTTATTCTGATTTGTTGTACCGTGATTTAACCCGTGTAAGCACAGAAGGCAAAGAGACATCAGTCCACCTGGCTGAATTCCCGGTATCTGATGCTTCGAAAATTGATTTAGAGCTGGAAGCACGCATGAGCATTGCGCAAAAAATATCTTCGATGGTTTTAAGTCTTCGAAAAAAGGAAAAAATCAAAGTGCGTCAGCCTTTGCAAAAGATTATGATTCCGGTTACCAACCAGGCGAATGTGGACCGCATCCATTTGGTCGAAGACCTTATTCGTTCGGAAGTGAATGTGAAAGAAGTAGAACTGATGAAGGATGCTTCCGGTATTTTGGTAAAAAAGATAAAGCCGAATTTTAAAACCATCGGGCCAAAGTATGGTCGGTATATGAAAGCCATAGCCACCATGATATCGGGATGGAAAAAAGAAGATATTGAAGCGGTAGAACAACAAAACGGTTGGAAAGGCGAAGTAAATGGAGACCGGGTTGAACTTGTACTGGAAGATTTTCTGATCACCACCGAAGATATTCCGGGCTGGTTGGTCGCTGTAGATAACCACCTGACGGTAGCGCTCGACATTACCCTTACCGATGATTTAAAGCAAGAAGGAGTTGCCCGCGAATTGGTTAACCGCATTCAAAACCTACGGAAAGAAAGTGGTCTGGACGTTACCGACCGGATTAACATAAATTTTGCCACTAATGATAAAATAAAATCAGCCATTGAAAATTATGGCGGTTATTTAAAGCGCGAAGTGCTGGCCGATAAGTTGTTGTTTGATGACACCCCTGCTAAAAATTCAGCGGTGTTTAACCTGGATGAAGGGGATGTAAATGTGGCTATTGAAAAGAAATAACCATTGGACATTTCAATTCTATTCGTAGAAAGGTGCAAACGGAAATCAAGTAAAATGCTGTTCGCTAAGCATCTTACAGTTACATTTTGTATATTTGCAAACTTTCGAAAATAGCATTCATGCGTCTTGAATACATCATTATTTCACAATCATTAATTAAATCATAAAATATGAAACTCTCGCAGTTTAAATTTGAAATTCCTGAAGAATTAATTGCATCTGAACCCGCCTACAACCGTGATGAGTCACGTTTAATGGTGGTTGACCGAAAAACTGGAACATTTGAACACAGGCAATTTAAGGATGTCCTCGATTATTTTAATGATGGAGATGAACTGATTATGAATAATACGCGTGTATTTCCAGCCCGTCTTTATGGAAATAAAGAAAAAACAGGTGCTAAAATCGAAGTATTCTTGCTGCGTGAATTAAATACCGATAACCTGCTTTGGGATGTTTTGGTTGACCCTGCCCGAAAAATCAGGATTGGAAATAAATTGTATTTCGGAGAAGACGATGCGTTGATTGCCGAGGTAATTGACAACACTACTTCTAGAGGACGGACCCTTCGTTTTTTATTTGACGGAAGCTATGAAGAATTTAAAGCAACAATTATGCGATTGGGTGAAACCCCCATTCCGAAATATGTAAACCGCGACGTTACCCCCGATGATGCCGAAAGGTTTCAAACAGTATATGCAAAGCATGAAGGAGCGGTTGCTGCACCTACTGCAGGAATGCATTTTAGCCGCGAATTATTAAAACGGTTCGAAATTAAAGGCGTTAATTTTTCTGAAGTAACCCTCCATGTCGGATTGGGAACGTTCAGACCGGTTGAAGTGGAAGACCTCACCAAACACAAAATGGAATCGGAGCGATGCATTATTGAGGCAAACACAGCAGATGCGGTAAATAAAGCCAAGCTTGCAAAAAAGAATGTTTGTGCCGTTGGAACAACAACCATGCGTTCCATTGAATCTTCGGTTTCTTCCGATGGGTTTTTAAAACCTTTTGATGGCTGGACCAATAGATTTATTTTTCCTCCTTTTAATTTTAACATTGCCAACATGATGATCACCAATTTTCATGCTAGCCATTCTACCTTATTGATGTCGGTTGCAGCTTTTGGAGGCTACGATTTAATTATGGCAGCTTATCGCGAGGCCATTAAGGAAAAATACAAGTTTTATGCTTACGGTGATGCTATGCTTATTATTTAAAGCATGAATAAAATCGGGGTTATAATAGTTGCCGGAGGATCTGGTTCAAGGATGAAATCCGACACCCCAAAGCAGTTTATCGAAATCAACGGGAAACCTATATTACAATATACCCTCGACCGGTTTTTTAACTGGAATCCGAATATCGACCTGGTCTTGGTGCTTCCCAAAAACGGGATCGACACCTGGAAGGATATTATTAACAAAAACGGATATTCATTAAATTACCGAATATGTGCCGGGGGAACGGAACGATTTGATTCGGTAAAAAACGGTCTTGGCCATTTAGAAAACGATTTGATAATGATTCATGATGGGGTACGCCCTTTTGTGTCGGATGCAACACTTAATCGCTGCCTTGTTGCAGTTAAAAAATCCGGAACTGCAATTCCGGTTGTGCCCGTTGTTGAATCAATGCGGAAAATTACAACTGATGGTTCACAGCCAGTTGACCGCAACAGTTTAAAAATTGTACAAACCCCCCAATGTTTTAAAAACGATTGGATAAAAAAAGCTTACCAACAATCTTTTTCTGCTGATTTTACCGATGATGCCTCGGTCGCGCAAAAAGCCGGTTATCCGATAATTTTGATTGATGGAAATCGTGAAAACATTAAGATAACCACTGTGGATAATTTAAAATCAGCTGAATTTTATACCGGTAAATAGGATATGGAAACAAAAATAAATATCAGGTCGCTAGACAAATCAGAACTTAAATCTTTTTTGATTTCCATAGGGGAAAAACCTTTTCGGGCTTCACAGATTTATGACTGGATGTGGAAGAAAGGCGTGTCATATTTTCCAGAAATGAGAAACTTGCCAAAACCATTGATCGAAAAGCTCTCCGAAAAGTTTGTAATCCATAAACTTTCTGTAGACGATTCCCAAAAGAGCAATGATGGAACCTTAAAGTCGGCTTTCAGGCTTTTCGATGGCAATGTGGTCGAAGGGGTTTTGATTCCGACTAAACATAGAACTACTGCTTGTATTTCGACCCAGGTAGGGTGTAGCTTATCCTGTGCTTTTTGCGCAACAGGAAAGTTGGGGCGAATCAGAAATTTGAGCGCCGACGAAATATACGACCAGGTGGTTGAAATAGCGGATCAATCAAAAAAACAATACCAATCGAACCTGGGCAACATTGTTTATATGGGCATGGGCGAACCCTTGCTCAATTATAAAGAAACCCTCCGGTCCATCGAAATGATAACTTCTGAGGATGGATTGGGGATGTCGCCCAGAAGGATTACGGTTTCGACTGCCGGCATAGCTAAAATGATTAAAAAATTAGGGGATGATGCTGTGAAATTTAACCTGGCAGTATCGCTTCATGCTGCCACCGATGCCAAACGGTCTGCCATAATGGAAATCAATAAGGAAAATTCGCTGGAGTCGCTTTCCGAAGCATTGCGTTATTTTCATGATAAAACCGGCTCGCGCATCACTTTCGAATACATCTTGTTTCGCGACTTTAACGATAGCCTCGACGATGCCGCTCAACTTGCCCGCTTTTGCAGGGCTTTTCCTGTAAAAATCAACCTGATTGAATACAATCCTGTTGATGGGGTAGAATTTAAAAAATCAATTCCGGAACGCACCGATGAGTTTGCTAAATTTTTGGAAGAAAAGAACATGATTGTAAACGTGAGACGTAGCCGCGGAAAAGATATTGATGCTGCATGTGGTCAGCTGGCTAACAAAAACAAAGCTTTTAACAAAGATTGATTCCCTTTTCAACCCAATTGATTTATATTTAGTGCCAGATTAAAATACGATGCGCATCTGCCTTCTTGTAATTTTTATGATTTTTGGTCATTTATCCCTTTTGGCCCAGGAGCAAACTGCGCAAAATCCGCAAGACCGGGTTTTGTGGGGAGCCAATTACAGGCTGAGTTCAAAAACTTCGCTCGGTAATATTTTAGGGGATGATTCAGCACATTTTTATATGCTTAAATATCTTGGTGGCGGTGAAAATATGAAGTCGTTCCTGGAGCAATACGATCTTAAAACCCTTACCCTGGTAAATTCAACGGAACTCCCGTTGGTTATGAATAGCGGCGAAGACATTAAAGTGGAAACATCCTGGATGGTTAACGATTTTATCTGGATTTTTACCTCTTTTTATAATCGGAAAATCGACTCTTTATTCAGTTATAGCCAACAGTTTTACTTAGATGGTTCACAACGGGGAAAGCGGGTTTTAATTGATAAAATATATGTGCAAAGCAAAAAGTATATTGGAGATATCGATTTTGTTTTATCGGTTGACAGCAATAATGTATTGGCAACCTACACACCTCCGGTAAACAAGTACGAATTTGAGGAACGAAGTTTAAAAATGTTGGATAAGAATAACCATGCCCTATGGATTGAAAATATTGAACTTTCGCATCCTTCGGAGTATTTCCAGATTTTGAAACGGGTGGTTCCTGACAGTTCGCATATCTATTTTTTAGGTGTAGCCTATTCGAACAGGGTTAACGCTTCTAATAAAGGGCATGTAAAAAACACGGGCAAGTACATGTTGTTTAACTACAACCTGGGCGAAAGAACCCTGAATGAAGCACAGCTTGCATTAAATGGAAAATACATTACATCGGCCACCATGACAGTAGATAAGGATAAAAACCTGTATATAATCGGGCTTTATTCCCGTACCCGGTCGTTTACAGTTTCGGGGGCGTTTTATCTAAAACTGGATATGAAATCGGGTGAAGTTATAGAAAAAGGTTTTTCTGATTTTGATAAAGAACTATTGCGACAGTTTATCAGCGATAAAAAAGTGAGAAACGAAAAGGAATTGGATTCTTTTGAAATTCGCGAGTTATTTATTGATTCTATTGGCCAGGTCACGTTGGTTGCCGAGCAGTATTATATTACAACCACTACTTACACCGACCCCCGCTCAGGGCATGTTATCTACACATATTATTACCATTTTAATGACGTATTAATTGTTAAATTCGGAAAAGACGGCCGCATTATGTGGGGCCATCGATTACCTAAGCAACAACAATCCCTTGATGACAGGGGGTACTATTCATCGTATGCAGCAGTAGCCTATAAAGACAAATTGCACATCGTTTATAACGATAACCCCAAAAACCTGCAATACAATCCCGATGGCGGGATGACATCTATTTGGCAAATGGACGACCCGCAAAAATCAGTTGCGGTATTGTCTACTTTTATTGGAGACAAAGGGGGAGAACGCCGGATTTTGTTCGATGCCAAAGAAGCCGATTATATTTTCAATCCCAATATTATTTACCGGATTGATGAAAACAATATTATCCTTTTTGCCCAGGGTTGGAAAAACTACCGTTTTGTAAGGGTGAGGGGGGAGTGATTTTTTTAGATGTTTGTCATTTTCAATCTTACATTAAACAAATTCGATAACTCATCATGAAATTCAGATTCGTCATTCAATGTTATTTCCTTTATAAAATCATTCTCCGGTTGGGTCATTTTGAATAACACTCTATTCTCATAAGATATTTAGCTAAATTCATTTTACATGCTTGGTTATTATCGCAGGTAGTATCGAAGTCCTCCATAAATGTTTCGGCCAAATACCGGTCCCCACACCATAGAAGCATCAAAGTAAGGACTAAAAGGCTGATCGCTCGCTAAAATAGGATCCTCCTGCCTAAAGTCAAATAGATTTTCTACGCCTACATACACTTCAAATTTCTTATTCCAATTCTTACTCACCTGAGCATTGATCACATAAAAATTCGGTGAATAATCATCTAATTGAAATGCCTTCGGATTGCTTCCTGTAAAAGGAATTCGTTTTTGTCCTTGCCAATTAAAAGTAAAATCGAAACTCCAATAGTTTCTGGTTTGATAAGCCAAATTTACAAAAGCCCGATTTTGAGATACCAAAGGTTTTACTAATAATTCTCCCGAAAAGGTTGACTTTACATCGTACCAACGGTAAGCCAAACGAAGATCGAAACGTTTGATCAATTCGTAATCCAACTGGATCTGAAAACTGCTCGAATAGGACTCTCCCTGAAGGTTATAAAAGCGAACTTCCTGCGGACTTAAATCCCGATCAACTACGATCTGATTTTGGAAGTTGGTGTAATAATAATCGGCAGAGATCATCCCTTCCCTATAAAACAATTCAAAATCCTGGCTAATGTTAGCTCCAATATTCCAGGCAACTTCTGCATCCAAGCCATATGGTTTGTTTGGATCACCAGCTCCAATGATCATCCACTGTCTGGAACTTGCCAACAAGCCCATATTCTCCGCAATAATATTAGCCGTTCTCTGTCCTCTTCCTGCCGACATACGTAGTACAGTTTTTACAGCCGGTGCATATCTAACATGCAATCGAGGGGTAGCAAAAAAGCCATACACATTGTGGTAATCTCCTCTAAGTCCCGCAACCGCACTAAATTGTTCATTCATGGTATAGGTATACTCGGCAAAAATGCCAGGAACAGTTTCCAGTCGATCGAAATTACTTTCATTTAAATCCTCCTTGTAATTATCGTATTGAAAGCTTAGCCCGGTTTTAAAGATATGGTCTGTACTTTTAATGATGCTTTGATAAATGTAGTTGGCATAAAATCCTTGCTGCTTTCCATTATAACTATTCAACCCAAAATAAGAGGTCTGATCATGATATACGCCAGAAAGCTGAAGCCCCATTGATCTCCAGGGTTTATCAAAATAGACTATTCCGATCTTCGTCCATGCCTCCCAACGATTCACATTATTGGTCATTCCCCAATAAGTATTTTCTCCTGTATCAGTCGTGGGATCAAACTCCAATTGTCCTCCCTGAACATCTACATAAGTGCCTTTAATTCCAAATTGCAAACGAAGACCATTATCACCAGCAAATTTCCAGCGATTCAATCCTATAAATTGATTTCCGATGGGCATATCTAAAAAGCCATCTTCATTTCTATCTTGCTTTATAGAAGCGCTCTTTGTGTGCAGAAGTAGTCCGGTTGACCACTTTTCGTTCAATTTGAATGCTGCATTGGCATTGGCTTCTAATCTACCTGCCTGATTCGCATATACGTTCAAATAGAGTTTTTCAGCGTTTTCCGGCTTTTGCAACTCCACATTGATCTGCCCGGCGATACTTTCAAACCCATTGACAACCGATCCTGTTCCTTTGTTTAATTGAATACTCTCAACCCAGGGGCCTGGTGTATAAGTCAAGCCATAAATGGTTGCCAAACCCCGCACATCAGGCATGTTTTCCCGGGTGATCTGTGTATAAGGTCCTGCTAAACCCAACATTTCGATTTGTCTTGTTCCTGTTACGGCATCTGTAAAGGAAACATCTACGGCAGGGCTCGTTTCAAAGCTCTCGCTCAAATTGCAACAAGCTGCCTTCAGCAATTCCTTTTCGCCTATTTTATCTATTTTTATGGAGCTGCTATAGGAAGATGTAGTGCTTTTTTGACGGTGGACGATATCAACATTGTCTAACTCCAATGAGGGGATTAAGGCTATAGAAATATTCTTTTGCCCGTGGTATTCAATGGTATCACTTTGATAACCTATAAAGCTGATCACTATTTGCTTTTGATAATTTTCCTGAGACAAATCAAAATGTCCATTCACATCTGTTACTGTACCACCATTTCCGTTGAGCCAATAAACATTAGCGCCAACCAAAAAATCTTTTTCATTTTCAGCATTCAATTCATAGACTTCTCCATGGAATTCGTTGTGGGTTTGAGAATATCCCGGAATTGCATGAATAATTAGAAAAGAAAACGAGAGAATATATGATCTATACTTTTTCATAACCCTAATCAATGAGGTTCAGACTCTCGATACTTACAGCAATTATGGATGCGATCGTACTTTTCGTCCGTGCTTGTGACCAGTTCATTGTCATGACCAGCATCTGCAATGGCTCTTGCTATGGTTTCCATATTCGTTTTATCAGCCCGATAAACAACGATCAATGATTGTTGATCGACCGACCATTCTGCTTTCTTAACGCCTTTGATCAAAGCTGCATTTTCGATTCTTTCTTCACACATCCCACAGACTCCGGATACCTGAAGGGTATCGGTGATTACTTCTTTTGAATTTTGTGCTTTTGAAGGACTATTTAGAAAACTTAGCAGTATTACAGCTACTATTACTTTTACTATACGATTCATTACTAATGTATTAAAGGTGAAATTTATTTTCGATGAGCAATGCTACTGATTGCCAATTCAAAATTTCACTAACCGTATAAGGTTAAAGAACAGAAAAGAATGGGTATGGCTTCCTGTAGAGGTGGGGGATGCGAAATGGCATCTACATCATTATCATTTTCCTTATAGCTAATAGAAAGATCTATAGATTTAGTACCTGTTAAATCTATAACAGGAATAAGGATTAATTTTTTAGAGGTAATTTGCTCTTGTTCTAAACGAAAAGAGACGTCGTTATCGTAACAGCAATCTTTATTTTTTGATTCATTTGAACAGCAGCTCGACTCATTAACTTCTTCACAACAAGAATTACTCTCAATCTGATGACAACTGTTCATCGCCATTTCTTCACCCTTCATTTCACATGCGTGAATACGAATCGTCATCCCGATATTGAATGCGGTGTAGAGCACTAAAATAACTATGGAAACAATTGACTTCATTTGATGATATACGCTACAAAGATAAACTATGTTTCTAAAGTCATCAATTAAAAGAAGTTAAAACTTAAAAATGGTTTGTACAGCAATAAATGGTAAAGGTGTCAATCCAGATTAACGAACACTCTGCAGCTTATCCACCGCATCCTTTTCAACCTTGCTAATTGGCACAAAATTTTCCATCTCCACCGGGAAACCAACACCCTGTAATTTTAATGCCTGTACCCGGTATAAATAAGTGGCTCCCTGCATAATTTGTTCGGCCACATCGGCTACTTGTCTGTTTTGGTATTGTTCTAAATAAGTACCTTTTACCCAGTCGTTAAAAGCGCCCATTGCCGGGCCGCACCAAATCTGATAATCAAGCTCACGGCCTGCTGTACCGGCATTGGCCCAATTGGATGACAAACCCAGGTACCATCTAAATATCAAAGCCATTTTCCGATGCGGATTGTCTTTGGCGCGCTCGATTTGTTCGGGGTCTCTTTCTTTGAAAAAGTCGATGCACGACTGCCAGATTTCTTCCAATGGTTGTTTAAAAACCTGTTTCTCCAATTTCTGTCGTTCAGCAGCCGGAATATCATCTATTGATTTGTACTGCTTATAATAATCATATAATTTTTTGGCCCGGGGGCCGAATAGCGTTCCAGGTTTAAGCACCTGAAGCTCCACCCCCATTTCGAACATATCCGAAGCCGGGGCCATCATCACATCGGTAGAAGTTACATTCTGCAACAACTTTCGTACGTGTTCAGAGGTGCCCGATTCAACACAGGCTTGGTTTACCGAACCAGTTACCACATAAGCAGCACCCATCATAAAAGCTGCCAGGGCAGATGCGGGTGTGGAAATCCCACCTGCCGCACCAATCCGTATTTTTTGGGCAAATTGATTTTTTTCCTGCATTTCGTCCCGCAAGCGGATTATGGTTGGCAATAGCGCAACCAAAGGTCGGTTATCGGTATGCCCGCCCGAATCGGCTTCAACGGTAATATCATCGGCCATCGGTACTTTTTTTGCCAATTCAGCTTGCAATGGGGTGATCTTTCCTTTTTCGAGCAGCGTTTTTAAAAAGGCTTCAGGAGCAGCCTGCATAAAAGGAGCTGCGACTTCTTTTCGCGAAATTTTGGCAATCACCCTATTTTTGATCTGGATGTTTCCGTCAGCATCCTGGGTCAATCCAGCCACCCTGTAATACACAATATGTTCTGTCAATGCCAGAAAAGCAGAGGCTTCAACAACA
>Ga0164313_10000392_pt1 | contig 34320 bp, 30 predicted proteins | sample GuaBasSedimGuay4_FD_113735 | JGI IMG/M metagenome (GOLD analysis project Ga0164313, IMG submission 113735) | Subseafloor sediment microbial communities from Guaymas Basin, Gulf of California, Mexico - Guay4, Core 4569-4, 0-3 cm | ecosystem: Environmental > Aquatic > Marine > Hydrothermal vents...
TACAGATACACTTATTATACCCCTGAACAGGGAATAATTTCGGCTCATTTGTTTGTTTTGTTTGTTCTTCAGCTAACTACCCAATCTATTTGCTTGTTTCATGGATCGTTAACGTGCTTGTTTAGTCCTAACTGCGCCTATATTCAATTCAATTTACTGATACAAAAATAAGTATTAAAAAAGGATAGCACATAAGGATTATGCTGATAAATTTGTGGGACTTCTACCTACTTATATTTTATCACATATTTTTTTAGTCAGTCAATATATTATTACCCTAATTTTGCAACACGTATTCAAATTCATACTTATGTTTAATAAAAACGACATTAACCAAATAAAAAGCAAAGGCCTTACAGTTAAAAATATTGAAAAGCAAATAGCTTATTTTAAAAGTGGCTTTCCATTTATTAAGCTTAAATCAGCAGCTGTTCCCGGTAACGGTCTAAAAACTTATAATGAAGAAGAAATAATTGATTTGGATACATATTTCGACAGAGCATATAAAGACTATGAAATAATGAAGTTTGTTCCGGCATCAGGAGCAGCAAGCCGTATGTTCAAACAATTATTTGAATTTCAGGAAAAATTAGTGGACGAAAAAGATTTAACGCAATACGAGTCGGATGAAAAAAACAAATCGATATACAAGTTCTTTTCAGAGCTTAAATCATTTGCATTTTATAGTGACCTGGAGACTGTTCTAAGTAATAAGGGTTTTAATATTAACGACTTGCTTGAGTCAGGCCAATATGAGTTGATCTTAGATTATTTTCTTACTGATAAAGGGTTAAATTACACTAATTTACCTAAAGGATTGCTAGCGTTTCATTCATACGAAGACGGTAATAGGTTCGCTGTTGAAGAACATCTGGTTGAGGGAGTACATTATTCAACAGATGCTAACAAAGTAACGCAGCTGCATTTAACAGTTTCTCCGGAGCATTTGGAAAGATTTGAAAAGGCGATTTTTAATCGTAAAAAGAAATATGAAAATAAATTTGGAGTGAAATTTCAAATTGATTATTCACAACAAAAACCTTCAACAGACATTATTGCGGTGGATATGGATAACAATCCTTTCAGATTAAATGATGGAAGTTTGCTGTTCCGACCCGGAGGTCATGGGGCTTTAATTGAAAATTTAAATGATTTAGATGCTGATATAATATTCATTAAGAATATTGACAATGTTGTACCTGATCGCCTTCGAAACACAACTTATCTGTACAAAAAGGCCATCGGCGGATTACTTATCAAACTGCAGGAAAAGACATTTGAATTTCTTAAAGACCTGAATAGTGGCAACCTAAGTGACGAAGAACTGGAAGGCATAAAGAGATTTACTGAAAATGAATTGAATATCTTTATTCCGCACGCATATAAGGGGTATGAAAAAATGGACAGAATTGACTATTTATATAACAAGTTAAACAGGCCAATTCGTATTTGCGGAATGGTGAAAAATGAAGGAGAACCGGGGGGTGGACCTTATTGGGTTGTTAACACAAATGATGAACTTTCCTTACAAATTGTTGAATCCTCACAAATGGATTTAGATGAATCCTCTCAATCTGAAATTATTAGCAAGGCAACTCATTTTAATCCAGTTGATCTTGTATGTGGAATAAAAAACTATAAGGCGGAAAAGTTTGACCTTAAAAAATATGTCGATCCAAAAACAGGGTTTATTTCAATAAAATCTCAAAACGGAAAAGATCTTAAGGCACAAGAACTACCGGGCTTATGGAATGGAGCTATGGCAGATTGGGTAACGATATTTGTCGAGACTCCTTTAATTACTTTTAATCCTGTTAAGACTATAAATGATTTGTTAAGACCAGAACATCAGCCAGAATAAAATCTATTTAGCCCTTATACGACTATATGTTTCTGCTGACATACCAAGGTAAGAGGCTATATATTGTAAAGGCACCCTTCTTTTAATAAATATTTCAGGCATTTCTACGCGTAATTTATCTAATCGCTCACGTGCATTTAGTGTCTGTAAACAGATGGAGCGCTTCTCAATTCTCATATAATTGTACTCAGCAAGTATTCTACCCATTTGCTGCCATTTCCAACTCCTGGCATATAATTTAAACAAGTCTTCTCTTGTAATTGTAGTTAGCAGCGTATTTTCAAGGGCAATTATGTTCTCTCGTTGAGGTTCATTTGAAAGAAAACTTAGCATCCCAGCAGCAATCGAACCAGGAAATAAAAACTCTGTCGTTATTTCCTTATTCCGAATATTGTGAAAACATCTGAATAGACCACTCACTACAAACCCTATCTTCCCTGTAACCTGATCCTCTTTTAAAAAATATTCATTTTTCTTTATTTCCTCAACATTAAAAAATCTACTTGCTGCAGATAAATCCTTTTCCGTAAACGGAGCTAATCTTTTTAATACATTGATAAATTCCTGATGAATCATAATAATTGTATTTTGAACAAATATATAACTTTTCTTGATAAATATCAAGGTAAATTGAAATATTAACATTTTATCTAGTTAATTACTCTAAATTACACTATGTAATTTCTATATTACTTAATTTCGAATTTAAATATAAGCTGAATTCAGATGAAAATCAAACTACAATCAAACACCAAGTTATTTTACTTTGCAATTATCCTAATCACTATAATTTTATTGATTTTTCTTTTCCTAAATAAAGAAAAACCATCGCCAGCAACTGTTCATACTGACAAAAAATCATACACAACAGATATTCTTGAAAAAAGAAACAAAAAGGATGCTGAGATTACCGACAGTACAGTGACCAGATTTAATCAGGAAGAGAGGGAACATTTTATAGTAAAGGGACTTCAATATTTCTCTCATGACGAAAATTATCGTGTTTTGACTGAATTTATTACAGATACGAGTACGCCCATTTTTCAAATGCCAACCACTACCGACAGGAAGCCGAATTACCGCATCTATGGATATGCAAGATTCAATATAAGAGACACCCTTTGTAAATTGACAGTATATCAAAATGTGGATTTCAAAAATAGTGCTGGATATGACAATACGCTATTTGTTCCATTCAACGACAACACAAACGGCTTATCCACCTATGGGGGAGGTAGATATATGGATATTGAAATTCAAATAACGGATTCTATACGATTAGACTTTAACGAAGCATACAACCCATATTGCGCCTATTCTTCACGCTGGTCGTGTCCGTTGGTTCCGTTTGAAAATGATTTGAATGTGTCCATTTTTGCCGGAGAAAAGCGATACAAATAAAAAAGCCTCAACTTTAACAGATGAGGCTTCTCTTATTTTCTTATGAAATATTTATTTTATAGCTTTAACTATCGCTTTAAATGCATCAGGATGATTCATAGCAAGGTCTGCTAAAACTTTCCGACTCATTTCAATGTTCTTGGCATGTAATTTACCCATAAAAACTGAGTAAGACATCCCATGCTCCCTGGCTGCTGCATTGATCCGTTGGATCCACAGTGCTCTGAAGTTACGCTTTTTTGTTCGTCTGTCGCGGTAGGCATATACCATGCCTTTTTCATAAGCGTTTTTTGCAACCGTCCAGACATTCTTCCGTCGACCAAATTGTCCTTTGGTCTCCTTCATGATCTTTTTCTTACGCGCCTTTGTGGCGACTGAATTTACTGATCTTGGCATTTTTTTGATTTTTCTTCATTATAGCGTTTCTGTTTTACAGAAAACTTGACTGGCTATAACAAAAGTTTAACATTAATTTAATTAACTACGAAGCATTGTCCTGATGTTTTTCTCATCAGCTTTGTCAATAATAGTAAAGTAACCCAGGTTACGTTTACGTTTTTTTGACTTCTTAGTCAAAATATGACTTTTGTAAGCATGCTTCCTTTTAATTTTTCCAGAGCCCGTCAACACGAACCTTTTCTTCGCTCCGGATTTCGTTTTCATTTTTGGCATTACTTAAAATTTATTTAGTTTATATAAAATTTTACTTTTTTGGTGTCATTATCATGATCATTCTCTTACCTTCCAGTTTTGGCATTCTTTCAACTTTACCATATTCTTCAAGCTCCTGGGCAAATTTTAACAGTACAATCTCACCCTTGTCTTTATATATTATAGACCTGCCTTTAAAGAACACCTCCACTTTTACTTTTGCCCCATCCTGAAGGAAATTAATGGCATGTTTTAACTTAAAGTTAAAGTCGTGATCATCAATATTCGGCCCCAGTCTAATTTCTTTAACAACAATTTTTGCTGTTTTCGCCTTCATTTCCTTTTGTTTCTTTTTCTGTTCATAAAGAAACTTTTTGTAATCCATTATCTTGCAAACAGGAGGATTCGCTTTTGGAGATATTTCAACCAAATCAAGTTCTTGCTCATCAGCCATTGCTAATGCATCTCTAAGTTGATATATCCCGGTTTCAATATCTTCACCAACTACCCTAACAACTGGAGCAGTAATAAATTTATTTATTTTATTGGGGTCTTCCCTCTTAACAAAAGGTCTTCTCCCCCTACCTCTACGGCCTCTATACTGTGCTATGTTTTAATCTCCTATATTAGTTAATACTTTATTTAACTCGAAGCAGTTCTTCTACTTCGTCATTTATAAGTTTAGCGAAATCTGCAATTTCAAATGTGCCTAAATCACCTTCTCCATGTTTTCTAACTGACACCGTTCCTTCATTTTCTTCCTTCTCCCCTACTATCAGCATATATGGAATCTTTTTCAACTCAGCATCCCTGATCTTCCTTCCTGTTTTCTCACTTCTTTCGTCAATGATGCCGCGAATTTCGTACTTTTTAAGCAAATTTAAAACATTTTCAGCGTAAGATTGATATTTTTCACTGATTGGTAGTACAATAACCTGATCAGGAGTTAACCATAATGGAAAGTTTCCTGCGCAATGTTCTATTAAAACAGCCACAAAACGTTCCAACGATCCAAATGGTGCCCTGTGTATCATTACAGGTCTGTGCTTTTCATTATCCGAACCAATATAAGTCAGGTCAAAACGATCAGGCAAGTTATAATCCACCTGTATGGTACCCAATTGCCATTTTCTCCCTATCGCATCTTTCACAATAAAATCCATTTTAGGGCCATAAAACGCAGCTTCACCATACTCAATCTGTGCATCAAGTCCTCTTTCTTCTGCCACTTCAACAATTGCACGCTCGGCTTTTTCCCAGTTTTCATCTGTTCCTATATATTTTTCTTTGTTATCAGGATCACGTAACGAAATCTGTATCAACACCTCTTTAAAGTCCAAAGCATTGAATATCTGATTAATTATATCAATCACCGCATTAAACTCGTCTTTTATCTGGTCGGGTGTACAAAAAATATGCGCATCGTCCTGGGTAAATCCTCTAACCCTTGTTAATCCATGCAGTTCCCCACTTTGCTCGTACCTGTAGACTGTTCCAAACTCAGCATATCTTATGGGTAATTCTTTATATGAATGAGGTGATGATTTATATATCTCACAATGATGAGGGCAGTTCATGGGTTTCAAAAAGAATTCCTCACCCTCAACCGGTGTCTGAATTGGCTTGAATGATTCTTCACCATATTTTTGATAGTGGCCAGAGGTTTTATATAGTTTAACATTACCAATATGAGGTGTGATAACGGGTTGATACCCGCTTTCTTTTTGAACCTTTTTAAGGTATTGCTCCAATCGTTCTCGTAACTCAGCACCTTTAGGCAGCCACAAAGGCAAACCTTGTCCTACTTGCTGTGAGAATGTAAATAATTCTAACTCTTTTCCAAGTACCCTGTGATCTCTTTTTTTAGCTTCTTCCAGCAAAACAAGATATTCATCAAGTTCTTTCTTTTTTGGGAAGGTAATACCGTAGATTCGTGTTAGTTGTTTTCGAGTTTCATCACCGTGCCAGTACGCACCGGCAATCTTCATTAGCTTAACCGCTTTTATCGGTGATGTGCTTGGAATATGCGGCCCGCGGCAAAGGTCAGTGAAATATCCGCTTTTATATAATGTAATTTCTCCATCCTGTAGATCACTGATCAATTCAAGCTTATACTCATCTCCTTTATCACCAAAATAAGCTAAGGCATCAGTTTTGGAAACTTCTTCCCTCTCAAAAGTTTGTTTCTCCCGGGCAAGTTCCAACATTTTTTGTTCAATTTTAGTAAAATCCTTTTCGGAAATTGAGTAATCACCAAAATCGATATCATAATAGAACCCATTCTCTATATCAGGGCCAATACCGAATTTAACTCCGGGATAAAGCAATTCAATTGCTTCAGCCATAAGGTGGGCTGACGAATGCCACATAGCAGCCTTACCTTCATCATCATTCCAGGTTAACAATTGCAATGTTGCATCATCTTCCAACGGACGTGTCGCATCTCTAATTTCTCCATTAACCTTTGCTGCCAGTACATTTCTGGCAAGCCCCTCGCTAATTTCTCTTGCAATTTCCAGCGGAGTAATACCCGCCTTATATTGTTTTACTGAATTATCCGGTAATGTTATATTGATCATTTCTGAAACTCCTGAGCAAAAATTGGCTGCAAAAATACAAAAATACTATTGAAAACCAACTGAATAAATGAAGAATTTTACCAATCCTGTAGCTTATTATTCATTAAAAATTATTTGGGTTGACAGTTATACATATACCACTTTCTGAAGAATCTAAAGGATTGCTATAACTCAAAAAGATATGTTAGCCTCAGATTTTTTTCTTTTAACAAATAAAATCAATGCTCCTCCCATTCCAACTATAATTGCAGATGGGCAAATGATTAAGGCAATGAGAAAAGACATTGCATCAAAAAAGCTGAGCATTTCGGGTAATACTTTTACTTCGGAAGTCAATTCAGCAATACCATAAAATATGTTGTGTAATACCGCAAAAACCGGAATCCCTACAATTGAAACTACTAATAAAATCAGGAATGGTCTTATTTTTCTCCAGATATAAACCAATGAAATAATGAGAAGAATAATCCCGGCATACAAAATAATAATTCCGGGTGGGTTATCAGATATCCCTATTATAAGACCAATGGTAATAGCTATGATAGCTAAGGCTAATAACAATAATGTTAACCGACGGTTCTTATCACTAAACAAGACCTTGAAATGATTTCTCATCACAATGGATTTCATATTTTATGCTGGTATTAGCAAATATAAGAAATTAAAATCCGAATGTCAATTAAGCGTTTTGTAAACTATAGAAACTTAGATTATTGTGAGTGGTTTTTTAACCTTATCTCTCAATAAAGCAATATCCAGCACTTCCATCATATTATCAACATAGATGAAGTTTAATCCTTTTATAAAATCACCTTTAATTTCTTCAATGTCTTTTTTGTTTTCTGAAGAGATAATAATGTCTTTAATTTTTGCGCGTTTAGCAGCAAGTATTTTTTCTTTTATTCCCCCTACAGGAGTTACTTTTCCTCTTAAAGTAATCTCGCCTGTCATTGCCATCTTTCCTTTTACTTTACGCTGCGTAAAAGCGGAAGCTATTGCCGTCAGCATAGTGATTCCTGCCGAAGGGCCATCTTTTGGAGTAGCACCTTCAGGCACATGCAAATGCACATTCCAATTGGCGAAAACATCTGGTGAAATATCCAGTAAATGAGAATGTGATTTTAAGTATTCATAGGCAATACTTGCAGACTCTTTCATCACATCACCGAGATTTCCTGTTAATTTCAGGTGTCCTTTACCCTTGCTCAGGCTTACTTCCACAAATAATATTTCTCCTCCCACCGATGTCCAGGCAAGTCCTGTAACAACACCAGCGATTTCATTAGTTATATTTTTGTCTTTTTGGTACCTCGGCGGGCCAAATATTCCATGTAAATCTTCCGGTTCTATGTTGGGATAATATTTTTCATTCATGGCGATATATTTCGCCCTGTTTCTAATAACTTTTGCAATTTGTTTTTCCAGAGCCCTTACCCCGGCTTCTCTTGTATAATCTTCAATAATTGCTTCCAGCACTTTTTTATTAAACGATACCTGCTCTTTCTTAACACCATGTTCTTTAAGTTGCTTTGGAATCAAATGCCTTTTAGCAATTTCAATCTTTTCTTCAAGCAAATAACCCGATAAGTCAATGATCTCCATACGGTCACGTAATGCAGGATGTACAGATGACAGTGTATTAGCCGTAGCAATAAACAATACTCTTGAAAGGTCAAAATCAACTTCGAGGTAATTATCATGAAATGCACTATTTTGTTCCGGATCAAGGATCTCCAGTAGCGCAGCCTGCGGATCACCGCTGAAATTACTTCCGCTAACCTTATCAACTTCATCAAGCATAAACAGAGGGTTAGACGTTTTCACTTTTTTCAGGTTTTGGATAATTCTTCCCGGCATAGCACCTATATAGGTCTTCCTGTGTCCCCTTAATTCAGCCTCGTCTCGCACACCTCCCAGCGACATACGAATGTATTTTCTGCCCAATGTACGTGCAATTGACTTACCCAATGATGTTTTACCAACTCCAGGAGGTCCTACAAAACACAATATAGGTGCTTTCATATCATTTTTCAGCTTTAAAACAGCTAAGTATTCAATGATCCTTTCTTTTATTTTCTCAAGTCCATAGTGGTCTTCATCCAATACTTTTTGCGCGTGTTTTAAATCGAGGTTGTCTATAGTAAACTCATTCCATGGTAGTTCTACCAGTAAATCCAGATAATTCAGTTGTATTGAATACTCAGCTGCAGAAGGATTCATTCTCTGCAATTTTGTTAATTCATTACCGAAGGTTTCTTTAATCTGTTCCGACCATTTTTTCTTAGCAGCTTTCTCTCTAAGTTCTCTTATTTCCATATCATGTGGACCACCACCTAATTCTTGTTGTATGGTTTTAAGCTGCTGATTTAACAAGAAGTCACGTTGCTGTTTATCAATATCAACCTTCACTTTTTTCTGTATATCAACTTTCAGGTTTAGCAATTGCAGCTCTTTTGTCAATAGCTCAAGTACTTTTCTCGACTTCACCTCCAGGTCTGTCATTTCAAGTAACTTCTGTTTCTCATCATTATCAATATTCAGGTTAGATGAAACAAAATTGACCAGGAATACAGCACTTTCGATATTGTTTAGTGCGAAAACAGCTTCACTTGGTATAGCAGGAGATTTCTCAATTATTTGAATTGCAATATCTTTGACAGAAGAAATTAAAGCTTTAAAAACATCATTATCAGGAATTACATTTGATTTCTCAAAGCCTTTAACTTCAGCTTTGAAATAAGGATCTTTCTGAGTCATTTCAATGATCTCAAATCGCTTTTTACCCTGAATAATAGCAGTAGTATTGCCATCAGGCATTTGCAGGATTTTAATCAAGCGTGCGACTGTACCAATACGTTGCAAATCTTCTTCTTCAGGATCCTCTATCAGCGCATCTTTTTGTGCTACCACGCCAATTGTTTTATCTCCTTTATATGCTTCCCTTATTAGTTTGATAGACCTGTCTCTTCCAACTGTTATAGGTATTACAACTCCCGGAAATAAAACAGTATTTCTCAGTGGAAGAATAGGAAGCTGAGATGGCACTTCTTCCGCATTCATTATTTCTTCGTCTTCCGAAGAAAGCAACGGGAAAAATTCGGTATCAGCATCCATTATATCTGTTAATGTCAAAAAATCTTTCATAAAATCATTTTCATTTAAGTCATTTTGTCAGCCACCAATTTTACCACCTATAGATCGAGTTATAACACCCTGTCTTTAAAATATATAGTAATTAGCGCCAAATATCCAACTTTATTATTCCTAATGACGGATACTATAGTCAATTTATATGCCAATAAGAAAATTAAAAGTGTATTTATCTAATAAACGGACTTTAATCTATTTTCTGATCGTTGCAATTTCGTGCAAATGAACAAGGATTTCCTTCTCAACCTCATCAAATTTACACCCTCTGCGCTGCATCACTGCATCAGCTACTTTAAACACCTTGTTTTGGTTGTACAACTTAAAACCCTGTGTTCCACCCCATGAAAAGGACGGAATAAAGTTACGCTGATATCCGGCTCCGTATATATTACAAAATACTCCGATGACCGCTCCAGTGTTAAACATGGTGTTAATTCCTGACTTTGAATGATCACCCATAAGAAGTCCACAAAATTGCTCACCTGTATCTACAAATGATTGATTAGCATATGACCAAACCTTTATGTTTTCATATGTATTTTTCAGGTTGGAAGTATTGGTGTCGGCACCCAAATTACACCATTCGCCAATAACTGAATTACCCAGGTAACCATCATGGGCTTTGCTGCTATAACCAAAAATAACTGAATTATTCACCTCGCCACCAACCTTTGAAAAAGGACCGACGGTTGTTCCTTCATAAATTTTCGCTCCCATCTTTACTGTCGAAGACTCACACAAAGCAAATGGGCCTCGTATTTTACTTCCTTCCAGTACTTTGGCGTTCTTACCTATATAAACAGGCCCGTTTTCAGTATTGAAATAAGAATACTTTATATCTGCTCCTTCTTCAATAAAAACGAGCTTAGGGTCTCCCGTTATAAAAACATGTTCATTAACTGGCATTGATTTTCTGCCCATGGTGATTCTTTTAAAATCTTCCTCGATTACCCTTGGATTAAACTTGAAAATATCCCATGGATATTGCACAGAAAGAAATTCACACCCGGTATCAACAGCTTCAAAATTATTCTGAAAAGGATCATCATTTATATTTTTTGCATTAAGATGTATGGCAATAATTCTGTCTTGCTTTATCAATGCCTGCCCATGTGTTAATGATCTGATTTGATTTACTATCTCTTCGTTTGGCAAAATAGAGGAATCAATTACAATATTATTTTCTTTAATAACCAAAGGGTATTTTTGCTGCAAATAATCCTGTGTTAAAAAAGAAAGTTTTTGCTCAAAAAAACTTTCCCATTTTTCTTGAATTGTTGTAATACCAATCCTTATTGTTCCAACCGGACGTGTAAATGTAAAAGGTAAGAGGTGCTCTCTCCAAATGCCATCATATAAAATGTAGTTCATAAAAATTGCTTGCAATATTATACTTAGGTACTACAATGTTACGAATAATAGGTAATTATGTTGCTAAATTTCATAAAAAAAACCCTCGCTAAAAGCAAGGGTTTAGTGTACGGTATAGTCTAATTAGTTTTTCTTATCGTAATGTTTTTTATACCTGTTTTTAAATTTATCAACCCTACCGGCAGTATCAACCAGTTTCATCTTACCCGTAAAGAAAGGGTGTGATGTATGTGAGATTTCGAGTTTTACAAGTGGGTATTCATTACCATCTTCCCACTTAATTGTTTCTTTTGTATCGACAGTTGATTTAGTTATAAAAGCATAATCGTTAGAAATATCTTTAAAAACAACGTATCTGTAATTGCTGGGATGAATATCTTTTTTCATTGCTGTTTATTTTTTTCCTCGTTTTTTAGGGGCTGCAAAAATATATTGTTTCAATTAAATAACCTAACATTTTTGCAACATTTTTATGTTTAGGAACCAAATATTTAATTTTTCATTTAAAAGTAGCTCTCCTAACGAAGTTCCATTGCATAATCCATATTAAATATTAAGGAGGAATTCAACTGTATCAACTCCATCGGCATACTCCCATAATTCCGGTTGCTGGCTTTTTCCAAACAAAATTCTATTAGGAAACGCTTCATTATTTGTAATGACACATTGGATTTTATCAGCATCCATCTCAATGATTTTTTTTGCTTCACCTATATTACTATAGAATTCGAAATTCAACACACTAATTGGAGACGCTATATTTATATCTTCAACCAGAAGTACGTTTCCCGTATCAAAATACTTTCTTCCATTCACAAGAAAAATAGCTTTGTTGTACTCGTAATTATTGAAATATTTATGGTTTTCCGAAACATCCTTCCGTTTGCCCAACACCTCTAGTAATCTTATGAAATCATAATTCTCAGGAATAAATACTTTCGACACATTCCTGCAACCTAAACCATAATAATTAAAAATGTCAGATGCCAATCCACCCAATTCAATATCAGATTCATTTCCTGAAATAATTGCAATACCATTTCTGTTTTTCCTGATAATGTGGGGATAAGCCGAAAAATAATAATCAAAATAACGAGATGTATTATTGCTACCTGTGGCTATTACTGCATCAAATGATTTTAAAGGGTCTGTTGTGAATTTTATGTTCGGCTTAAATTCAGGCTCTATACTTATGAGAAGTTCCGCAATTGCAGGAATCAATTTATCGTCATCAGTAGAGAGCTTTGCTAATAATTTATTTCCGCTTATTAGCACTGAAAGAAAATCATGAAACCCAACAGCAGGAATGTTTCCTGCCATTACAATTGCGATTATTTTTTCATCTTTTAATTCAGAAATAGAGGGATCATATTTCTCTACCCACTTCAATAATTTTTCTTTTTTAAGACTTTCGCCCAGAGAAAACAACATCTGCCTCACATTCACTTCATCGTACCATCCGTTATAATGCTTTAGTTCAGAGCATAATTTATTGAGTTTATTGCAGAAATTAAGAATTATCTCGTCCGTTATTGCCAAACACATATTCCCACTTCCAATTTCAAGCAAAAACCTGCCCAATATCTCAAATGCCTTAAGCCTTTTATCAATTGAAATCATCTCTACCATTTAAATGCAAAATTAGAACAATTCTAAATTCATTTTTGACTTTAAAAAGCATTTAATTTTATCTTTGCCTAACTATTTCAGAAAACTAAAAAAAAATCAATACAGATGAAAAAATACAATTTCTACGCTGGTCCTTCAATTCTTCCGGATTATACAATTGAAAAAACAGCTGAAGCAATTAAGAATTTTGCAAATACCGGATTATCCATAATGGAAATATCGCACAGAAGCAAAGAGTTTGTTGCGGTGATGGATGAAGCTCAGCAACTCTTCAAAGACCTTCTTAAAATTCCGGAAGGCTATTCGGTGTTATTTGTAGGTGGCGGTGCCAGCACTCAGTTTGCAATGGTTCCTTTTAACTTATTTAAAAAGAAAGCAGCTTATTTAAACACAGGTGCCTGGTCGAAGAAAGCGATTAAAGAAGCTAAAATGTTCGGAGAAATTGATGTAGTAGCTTCTTCAGAGGATAAATTATTCAACTACATACCTAAAAATTACACCATTCCTCAAGATGCCGATTATTTTCATATAACCACAAATAATACAATCTACGGCACCGAAATTAAAGATGATATAACATCACCGATACCCTTAGTTGCCGATATGTCATCTGATATATTCAGTCGCCCGGTAGATATTTCCAGATATGCAATCATTTACGGAGGTGCCCAAAAGAACCTGGCCCCTGCGGGTGTTACCTTTGTTATTATCAGAGATGATATAGTTGGTAAAACAGGTCGTGAAATACCAACAATGCTAAACTATCAGACACACATTGATAAAGGCAGTATGTTTAATACGCCTCCTGTGCTTCCTGTATTTGCTGCCCTGCAAACATTAAATTGGTTAAAAAATAATGGCGGTATTGAAGAAATACACAAAAAAAATATAAAAAAGGCCAACATGCTCTATGAAGAGATTGACAGAAATCCTTTATTCAGAACTACAGTTCCTGACCCTAATGACAGGTCATTAATGAATATTTGTTTTGTAATGAACCAGGGCTTTGAAAATCTGGAAAAATCATTCCTGGATTTTGCAACTGAACGTGGTATGTTAGGTCTAAAAGGTCATCGTTCTGTTGGTGGCTTCCGCGCTTCAACGTATAATGCGCTGCCAATTGATAGTGTGGCTGCACTTATAGATGCCATGCAAGAATTTGCAAAGAAAAATATTTAATGAAATCCATCGTTACAATCTAATCAAACTTAAAATAAACTAATATGACAAAAGTACTTATAGCAACAGTAAAACCTTTTGCACCCGCTGCAGTTCAGGAAATCAAAAATACATTGGAGGCCGCAGCTTTCGAATACACTTTTTTCGAAAAATACAATAGTCAGGATGAATTAATTGAAGCTGTAAAAGATGCTGAGGCTTTGATTGTCAGAAGTGACAAAATAACCGATGAAGTTATCAATGCCGCTTCAAATCTTAAAATTGTAGTGCGTGCAGGTGCAGGCTTCGACAACGTTGACTTAGCAGCAGCTACGGCCAATGGTGTTGTAGTTATGAATACACCCGGGCAAAATTCAAATGCAGTTGCTGAATTGGCAATAGGCATGATGGTTTACCAGGCAAGGAATCATTTTAACGGGACTTCCGGAACCGAACTTAAAGGTAAGAAATTAGGTATTCATGCCTACGGAAATGTGGGCAGATATGTAGCTACAATAGCCAAAGGATTTGGCATGGAAGTTAGCGCATTCGATCCATTTATTCCAAAAGAAAGCATTGAACAGGATGGTGTTACGGTTGTAGAAAATGCTGAAGATTTGTATGCAAACTGCGACTATATTAGCCTGCATATTCCTGCAAATGAGCACACAAAAAAATCGATTAACTACAACCTTCTTTCTAAGATGAAAGATGGTGGAACTTTAGTGAATACCGCGCGAAAGGAAGTTATCAATGAAGATGATCTGGTGAGAATTTTTGAAAAAAACGAAAACTTCAAATATCTTTCAGACATAGCTCCTGATAACAGGGATTTATTGGAAGATAAATTCGGCAACAGATGCTTCTTTACACCCAAAAAGATGGGAGCTCAGACTTCTGAGGCAAATATTAATGCCGGTATTGCTGCAGCAAAACAAATAATCGGATTTATTGAAAACGGAGATACGACTTTTAAGGTCAACTAAATTCTCCCACTTTAGTATAAATTATCAGTTAACTTATTACAAATCCTATTTTATTATTAACTAAATTAATTATTACTTAAAATTCTGTGAAGATCATGCACAACGAAAACGAAAAGAAAGAACAGACAGGAACATTTTTTAGATTTGAAGACTTAAGAATCTATCACAAATCTCTGGGTTACATCAACTGGTTACAAGATGTAACTGCTCTATTTCCTGACAACGACAAATCAAATCTTGCAACCCGATTCAATACATCAGCAAGAAACATAGCATTAAATATTGCTGAAGGCTCAGCAAGAAACAAAAGCCAATTTGTTTATTACCTCAAGATGGCAAAAAGTGCCATTCGTGAATGTATGGTTTATACAACTATTTCTCATAATGCGAACCTCCTCTCCGACACATATGAAGATGAGTCAAGGGGAGTGCTGATGGAAATGACTAAAATGACAGGAGCACTGATTTCTTCATTACAAAGGTCAGCAGGATACAATAGTAGTAATGGTAATACTTATCATGGAAATATTTCCAACGATGAAAACACGCCTAAAGAACAGGAGAGCTTTGGCAATACTTATCAGGACGATTTATAATTAAGTTCATATGGCAACACTAAAAGCCTTTAAAGGATTAAGACCTCCAGAAGCAATTGTAAGAGATCTGGCTTCGAGGCCTTATGATGTATTAAATTCTGCTGAAGCTCGTGAAGAAGCATCAGCCAATGAATACTCATTATTACACATCATTAAACCAGAAATTGATTTACCTGAAGGCACCAATCTATACAGCCAGGAAGTTTATGACAAGGCTAAATCATATCTTGAAAAATTCAAAGAAAAAGGATGGCTGGTAGCTGATGATGAAGAATACCTTTATATATATGCCCAGACCATGTTCGGGAAAACACAATATGGAATTGTAGGGTGTGCCAGCGTTGATGATTACATGAATAATGTGATTAAAAAGCATGAGTTAACCCGGCCTGATAAGGAAGAAGACCGCATGAAACATGTGCGCATCACCAATGCGAATATGGAACCCGTTTTCTTTAGTTATCCGGCAGTTCAGGAGATTGACAATATCGTTTCTGAATATGTTCAAAGTAATAAGGCCGATTATGATTTTACTGCTGATGATGGTGTTGGCCATCATTTCTGGGTGCTACGTGACAAAGATAAGATGAGCAGGATCATAGATCTTTTCGAGAAATTACCGGCTACTTATGTCGCTGATGGCCACCACCGTACTGCGGCCGCTGCACTTGTTGGTAACGAAAAACGTAAAAAGAACCTCGCGCATACCGGCAATGAAGAATACAATTATTTTCTTGCCGTGCATTTTCCCGACAATCAGCTTACGATTATTGATTACAATCGTGTTGTGAAAGACTTGAATAGTTATTCGACTGACAATTTTATCGAAAAGCTAAAAGTTGGGTTTGACGTTGTTGAAAAAGGAACAGATATTTACAAACCTGATGCATTACATAATTTCTCAATGTATATGGAAGGTAAATGGTATTCGCTAACAGCAAAGGAGAATACCTATGACGACAGTGATCCTATTGCTGTACTTGACGTTACTATTTTAACAAACCAGGTATTAGAGCCTTTACTTGACATACAGGATTTACGCCGTTCGAAAAGGATTGATTTTGTTGGCGGCATCCGTGGTTTGGGCGAGTTAAAAAAACGTGTTGACAGTGGCGAAATGAAAGTGGCTTTTGCCCTGTATCCAGTGAGCATGAAACAACTTATCAACATTGCTGACAATGATATGATCATGCCACCAAAAACCACCTGGTTTGAACCCAAATTAAGGTCGGGGCTGGTAGTGCATGAATTAGATTAACGTATGCTTTTCATATAATAAGGAATCTACGCAACTTAAAAAGCGAATGCCTGAAGGTATTCGCTTTTTTATTTTAAACTTTCAGGCAACCATTACTTATTTTTGTGTTTTAATAGAAATAAATGCAGGATACCATCGAACAGGCATTAATTAATCGCTTAAAAAAAGGAGATGGCGAAGCATTGGAGGAAATATATGACCTCTATGCTCCGGTCTTATTGTCTATTTCAATGAGATATATGTCGTGCAGAGAAGATGCTGAAGATGTTGTGCATGATTCTTTTATTAAAATACTTAAAGGAATTAAAAAATTCAAACCTCGGTTTGAAGGAGCATTTGAAGCCTGGATTAAAAGGATCACCGTCAATACTTCAATAAACTTCTTACGTAACAAAGCTAAGATGACTGGTATAAACGGTCAAATACATGATGCAGATACTATTCCCGATCCATCAACTATTGATATTGATTTACCGGAAAAGATGGAACCGGAAACGGCAATCAAACTCATTAGGGAATTACCTGCAGGTTACCGAACGGTACTTAATTTATATGTTTTTGAAAGATTCTCACACAAGGAAATAGCAACAGAATTGAATATCAGTGTTAACACTTCCAAGTCGCAGCTTTCAAAAGCAAGGGCACTTTTAAGAAAAAAAGTGATAATAAAATATACACTTCAACAAACAGTTGAAAAATGAAAGAAGATAAAAACATAGATCAATTGATCCGGTCATCGCTTGCTGACTACAAGCCTCTTCCGGAGGCAAAAAGCAAAGAGCGATTTCTGGATTCTGCCACAGCCATATTAGCAAAAAGCAAAGGCAATAGTTTTAGCTGGAAATATTTGGCAATTGCTGCTGCTATTCTTTTCGGTTTAATGGGTATTGTATATTATTACATAGCTGATAATAATAGCCAGAAGATAAATAATGAATTAACAAAAACTGAAAACAATATAAAAGTTAATGACCGTATAGAATCGTCACAGGAAATAAATAACAATACATCAGTTGACGAAACTAAAGAAAATAATACATTTAATACAGAAATAATTGATACACCGACTGATGAGGCGATAAATAAAGAACCCAATTTGCATTCAACTTATACTGGATTACAAATTCATTCAAACAATGATAATAACTCAAAAAATCTTGATAATAAGACCTTTATTGCCAAAGACAATGCTAATAAGGAAATTATCAATACAAATAAACTTACTCCTTATTCATTAAACGACGTTTCTCAGCGGGATCAGTTTACATCGCAAATAATTCAAAAAACAAGTTCAAATACACATTTATATGTAACAGCAGATATCGAAGAAAAGAAAAGGCATAAGAGACCCTATTCAGATCAAAAAACGTTAAATATGGCATATAGCCTCAATTATAGCCCTGAGTTTGTGTTTAATATTATTGAGAGCAACAAGATAATGCATAACATCGGCGCTGATGTCCATTTCAAACTATTTAACAATAAGTACCTGATACGTACCGGACTTGGAGCATCTGTAAGTAAAGGATATTATGAGTATGCCGTTGATTATAATGAGTACCTGGGAAGTTATTCCGGGCTAGATTCAATTTCATTTGCATGGGACGAAAATCATTATCATTTATTACCAACTTATTATAAATCGGAGCGAGAGGTATTCGATACTGCTATACAAACTGATATTTCCAGGGTTTATAAAAGATTCACTTACCTACGTTTACCATTGGTATTAGGCTATGATTTTATTACGAAAGAAACTTATTCTTTGGGAATCCGGTTTGGACCGGTTCTTTCTGTACTTCTAAATAATAAAACACTATCAGAAGACTATAATCCTGACAAGGATAAAATTATACAGATAAATCAGATAACCCCGGATCGTATAAATACAAACTGGTTATTAATGGCTGGAATTAATGTAGGTATTTACTCGAAAAGTAAACTGTTTTTTGAGCTTGAACCACAGTTTTCCTATTACTTTAACTCGGTTTATCAGAAGTATGATTCGTCGAAACCACCATTTAGTGTAGGAATCAGGCTATCTGTTGGAATTAAATAATTATAGCAGGCAACCATCGTATCAAAATGGGTTTATACTAATGTGAGCTCAATTAATTGAAATAAACCATTAAAATTAAATAAGCATGAAAAAACTAACAACTTTATTTTTACTTTTTTGCACTATTGGTCTGATGGCTCAGATCAATGTTAATGTGTCAGGTACTGTCACAGATGAAAATAATCCTGTGCCAGATTACAGCGTATATATTAACTTATTCGGTATGGACTCTACTACTTTGATAAATGATGTAGTAGTTACTGATGAATCGGGTTTTTATGATTATGCAGAAACAATTGAACAATTTGTAGGAGATGGAGTTATTTTAGAAGTTGGAACTTTTGATTGTAATATGGACTATATTTCCTATAGATTCATACTTACACCCAACAACTCAACAGTAATACAGGACTTTGAAATATGCACCGGAACCCCTAACGATTGTGAAGCATATTATACCTATTCGCAAGTTGGGGACTTTAGCATTCAGTTCATGAATCAATCAACTGGCGAGGACCTCATTTATTTCTGGAGCTTCGGTGACGGCAGTGGATCCGATGAAGAAAACCCACTCCACACTTTTGGTTCAAATGGCGCCTATCCCGTTTCCTTAACGATCATGAACAATGATTCGTCATGTTTTGATTTTTATGAAGACATTGTAATCGTTGGTGATTCGATGCCAGGTGACTGTTATGCCTATTTCACATATACCGATCTTGGTCAATTTACTATAGAGTTCTTAAATCTCTCTCAAGGTAATGACCTCATTTATTTCTGGAACTTCGGTGGCGACAACTGGTCTGATGAAGAAAACCCAGTCCACGACTTTGGTTCCAGTGGTGCATATCCTGTTTCCTTAACGATTATGAACAATGATTCGTCATGTTTTGATTTTTATGAAGACATTGTAATCGTTGGTGATTCGATGCCAGGTGATTGCGAGGCAGCATTTACGTACGACCAACCAGGTGATATAACTGGTTTGACATATCTGTTTATTGACATGTCTTTTGGTTATCCAACTTTTTGGCACTGGGATTTTGGTGATGGAACAAACTCTTCCGAACAAAATCCAATGCATACTTTTTCAGAAGCAGGCATATACGATGTTTGCCTTACAATTTCTTCTCAGGACAGTAGTTGTTTTGATGTTTACTGCGAGTCAATTGTTGTTGACGATTCAAGTACATGTATTGCTCAGTATACTTATTTTCCCGATTCATCTCTATCAGACTACACCTTACAATTTATCGACTTGTCATATGGAAATATTGGAAGCTGGTACTGGGATTTTGGTGATGGAACCTATTCTGAAGAACAAGACCCTGTGCACACTTTTAGTGAAGAAGGTTATTACTACGTTTGTTTAACCATTGTAGGCGAAAACTGTCAGAGTGTTTGGTGTGAAGAAGTTTACGTTGGCCCTTATGAAGATTGCTTTAACTATTTTACATACGAGGCAGCCGGAAATTCTGTTCTTTTTGAAGGATTTCATTCAGGTTTAGGGCCAGCATCCTATTACTGGGAATTTGGTGACGGAACATCAGGAGAAGGGCAGGTTGTAAGTCACACCTATGCAACTACAGGAACTTATTTTGTAAGCCTGAGTACTTTTGAGGGGGATATATGTTCCGCTACATCATCGCAAGTCATAGTGGTTGGAGACAGCATTGAATATAACCAGATTTACGGGCAGGTTTTTGAAGGAGATTTTCCACTGGAAGAAGGATTTGTTATGATCTTCTCAATGGATACCGACAGCAACTATATACCTTTCTTTGATATTTCAATGATTGATAGTTCAGGGATATATGTATTTCCTTATGTACCTAATGGCGAATTCGCTGTATACGCTATACCATTCTACTTTAACGGATACATGCCTACTTATTATGGTGATGTTGTAAACTGGGACGAAGCAACTCCCATCGTGTTAGGGGACCCCAATAATCCGTATGACATTCATCTTGTTCCTGTTGACGCACCGACTTATCCTGGTAACGGTACTATTACCGGTATAATTAGTGATCCGGCTGTTAGAGAAGGATTCATCAACAAGATAAAAATTCTACTCTACAACGAAAATTATGAGCTCATTGATTTTACCAACGTTGACTCGGAAGGTAGTTTCAATATCAGCAACCTTGCCAATGGAACCTATTACATTTATCCTGAACTCACCGGGGTAACAAGCAGCTTTATGCGGGTTGATATTAGCGACGAGCAGCAGGAAGTTGTAGTAAACATGACAATGAATGGTAATAGTATTCTCGGAAACAAAGAAATGTTTACGATTACTGAAGCTGGGGATATCTTCCCCAATCCTGCTGATAGAAATGCAAGGGTTGAGCTAACGAATCAAAAAACGACAGTAGTTACTGTTCAGGTTTTAGATATAACCGGACGAAATTATTCAATCACAGAATATAATCTCAACGCAGGACGCTCAGTAATTGATATCCCAATGGAAAACTTACAAACAGGTTTGTATTTTGTAAGGATAAGCAATACTGAAGGTAACGTAATAACAAAAAAAGTTATTCGACAATAATAAGTTTGAGTATAAAGACATTAACAAAGCTTTGTTAATGTCTTTATAACTCAGATTACCCATAACAACTAAGTTTATTTTGTTTAAAGCGAATACCGATAGGTGTTCGCTTTTTTTAATTACACGAAACTATTTGAAATATAATGTTGGATTCATTTTTATGTTGCTCTTATAATAGCTATTTTTACTTGTGCATAAAGTCTAAAATCATATAGAACATGGGAGAAAGAAAAAGAGTATCATCAGGTGCTATTTGGGAAGATGTCGTTGGGTATTCCAGAGCAGTAAGAGATGGAAATATTATTGAAGTAGCAGGCACAACTGCTGTTGATGCGAATGGCAATATAGTTGGCATTAATGATCCATATATACAAACAAAGTTCATCATTCAAAAAGCTGAGAAAGCATTAAAAGAACTTGGCTGTGACCTGGAAAATGTGATTCGCACGCGAATGTATGTTACGGATATTTCCAAATGGAAAGAAATCGGAAGGGCTCATGGTGAGTTTTTCGGAGAGATAAAACCTGCAAGTACTATGGTTGAAGTTTCAAAACTAATTAGTCCGGAAATATTAGTAGAAATTGAATTTTCAGCTGTTGCTGAATAGTGAAATATTGCAATATTTCAATTGATTATACAATTCCATTTGTAAATTTCTATCACTTACATTTTACTTTTCCTTACCTTCATCGTATCTTTATAAAAGAATGGATTAATCCATACTGATGAACCATAGCCAAATCATTCATCAAATAAAAAAGGGCAACCAATCTGCTTTCAGACTGTTGGTTGAACAATACCAGGCATATGCTTTCAAACTGGCATTCCGTATTGTTTGCAATGAAGAAGATGCAAAAGATGTTGTTCAGGAGAGTTTCATCAAGATTTGGCGAAATATCAATAATTATAATTCATCGACAAAATTCACAACATGGATGTATAAAATTGTGACTAATTCAGCAATTGACCTTTACAGGAAAAATGCAAGACAAAATTCAATTTCACTGGATGAATCAATAGGTACAGTTTCAAAAGCGCAACAGAATTATATTAATAGAAATCAAGACAATAAAGAATTGTCAATCCTGATTCGTAAAATGGCTGATGGCCTTCCTGAAAAGCAAAGAATGATTTTTGTATTGAGGGACTTACAGGAAATGGATTCGCAAGAAGTACAGGAAATATTGGAAATATCAGAAACCACAGTTAAAAGCAATTTATACCATGCACGAAAAACAATTAAAGAAAAATTACTCACACTCATGGCATACGAAAGGAGGTAAACATGGACTGCAAAATGATTCAAAATAAAATAGACGAATTGATTTATACCAGGGGAATACAGCTTGATCTGCAGGAACAATCACATTTGGAAGAATGTAATGACTGCCAGAAATACTACTCAGATACTTTAAATTCAGCTCAACTGTTACACGAAATTAAGCAAAAGGAGCCTGTTTTGGATAATCCTGAAGAACTTACTGAATCAATCCTGAAATCAATACAAGATGAGGCACAAGAGTATCCAAAAGCTAAAATAAATTATAAAATTATAACCCGCCTATTAGCAGCCGCTGTTGTCGCGCTGATGCTCTCACTCGGAATTGAACAATACATGGTTTTAAACAAGATACAACGGCTCGAAACAAGACTGGGAAAAGTACAGCAAACTCATCAACACGAGAAATACTTAATTAGTAAAGCGACTATTATCGACATAAGTATATTATTTAAGGATGACGATCCTAGTTTTAGCCTGGAAAAAGTTTCAACATTGTTCATTCTCAATCGTATAAAACAATCGAATTTGACTTTGTACGATTTAAACCGTTACATGAACGAAGATGACTCTTTAAAATCTTCTTTAAATTAATCAACACAATAAAGATAAAGTCATGAAAACACAACACATCGTACTACTACTGCTTTTTGTTATAATTACATTCAGCGCCTGCCGCGAAATATCAGTCACTACGAAAATTAATGAAGACGGTTCATTTACACGCATAATCAAAATAACAGGAGATTCTGCCGATGTATTTAAAAAGGATCTCCCCTACCCAATTGATGATAGCTGGTTAATGGAAGTAAAACATGATTCAGTCGATACAAGTTTGTATGTTACCTACACAAAAACTTATTCCGATAGCGATTTGCTAAATGCCGAGATGCGAACTGATACTGGCTGGATGCATCAGTTAGACAGAACAATTGAAATCGACAAAAGATTTGGATTTTTCTATTCCTATATCACTTTTTGCGAAACCTATAAAGCCATCAAACCTTTTGAAAAACTGAATTACCCGAACAAGCTGACACCGGAAGAAATGCTTTATTTATCGGGAAAGAAACTACCAATTACAGTAAGCGATTCAGTAATGGCTAAACAGGTATCGGATAAATTCGATGGATTTTTAATTGAAGCTATAGCTAGCCAAATAATCAGCACTTTGGAAGATGGGATTAAAAAATTAAACGACCCTCAGCTTAACCCTGAAAGTGTGCAAATATATAAAGATAGTATTGAACAAAAATTGAATGATATCGAAAACCTGGACGTTTACATCGACTTTTTCGAGGACTGGACGGGCAACGAATCGGTAAACAGGTTAAAAACACTCGAACCACCATTATTCATGGATCTCGATAAAAAAGTGTCTATTCTGATAAACCCCATCTATATGGATAGTTATTCACAAATAGTGGAAATGCCGGGACTTATTACCGAAACAAACTCCAAATCCGTAACAGGAAACAAGGTAAGCTGGGGTGTAAACGGCGATAAATTTTTATTTGTTGATTATACCATGCATGTTGAATCAAGAGTTGTAAATTACTGGATGTTCGCATTAACAGGGTTACTGGTGCTTTTGTTAATTATTTTCCTGGTGATAAAAGCGTTCAGGTAAAGTGATGGTATTACTAGGATAGTATAAGTTAGCGTTCATTAGAAAAAGAAATTAACTGTTGACTTTTAACTTCTAATCATGAATAAACTATTAGCAACTATAAAAAAAAGGAATTTAACTTTTACTTTCCCATTATTAATTCTGGGATTACTACTGTTTATTGCATGTAACAGTAGTAAAAAAACAATTAACAATAGTAAACCTGAAACTGGCAGTTTTACTGATCCGAGAGATGGTAAAACCTATAAAACTGTAAAAATAGGAGATCAATGGATAATGGCTGAAAATCTTGCATACAAGCCAGATAATGGAAAATTTTGGGCCTATGAAAATGATGAAAGTAATATCGCAATTTATGGTTACCTCTATGATTGGGAAACTGCAATGAATATAGCACCAGAAGGTTGGCACATGCCTTCAAGAAAAGAATGGAAGGCTATTCGAAAAATCTTAGGTGCTAAGTGGAGTACATTTCCTTATATGGAAAAGATATATCCTAAACTGGTAGTTGGAGGAAGCAGTGGACTTGATATGTTATTAGGAGGTATGCGTACCTGCGGTGGCGAATTTAAATATCTTGATGACAAGGCCAGGTTTTGGAGTTCCGACAATTCAGGTTCAGAAAAAACCGCTTATGGTTTAGATAGTAACAAAGATAGTATCCCACATGGTCTGAGAGGTAGCAAAGCTCCATATCAATCGTATAATGAATACCAAAAAACTTGCCCAGGCTATAGTGTTCGTCTTTTCAAGGTAAACCCTTAGCACTCATTCAAAAACTACAACAATGAAAAAAATAGCGATTCTGACATTACTGGGACTTGTGATTTTTAACTGTTCATTTGCACAAAGCAGTGAAAAATATTCTGAATTAATTGAGGAAGCTGAGCATTTTTATGAGATAAAGGAATATTCAAAATCCGGAAATAAATACAATGAGGCTTTTCTGATTTCTGAAAACGAACCATATTATTTTGCTGATAGATATCTTGCAGCTTGCTCCTGGGCACTTGCCAATGAGATTGATTCAGCCTTCAAGCAACTGTTCATCTTTGCTGAAGTATTATTCTCCAACGGTAATATTCAATCCTTCCCCATCTCTGATCTTTTCGCTATTACTGATAATAATATTATAAAAGCCCCCCCTCTAAACGTATTGCGTACCGATTACAGATGGAAAGAGGTCCTTGAAATACTTGAGGAGAACAAAATAAAAACAGAAGCTAAACTAGATATGCAGCTAGTGTGGATGTTGGATACTGTGTATATGGATGATCAAAGAGTCAGAGACCAGATTAGTGAGATTGGTACAGCATATGGTTGGGAATCCGAAGAGCTGAAGTCGGTAGAGAAAAAAATGAAGGAACAAGACTCGCTTAACCTGATAAAGATTGAAAAGATATTGAACGAACGAGGATGGCTTGGGCCAGATAGTATTGGATATACAGGGAATCTAGTGCTGTTTCTCGTTATCCAGCACTCAACCCCTGAGATAAGGGAAAAGTATTTACCCATGATGAGAGATGCTGCTATAAAGGGAAATGCCAGGGCGGTTGATTTAGGATACGTAGAAGACAGAAATGCTATGGAACAAAACAGGAAACAGGTTTACGGTAGCCAGCTTAGCATTGATCCGGAATCAGGTGAGTCGTTTGTATGGTATCTGGAAGACCCTGATAATGTCGATAAAAGGCGAGCAGAAGTTGGCCTCAATACAATGCAGGAGTATATTTCAGAATGGGGATTGATCTGGGATATTGAAGAGCATAAAAAGCGGATAATTAAATTTGAAGCCAGCCCGGATATACTCCAGGACTCAATTTTAGATACAATATATAAGCAAGATCAAAATTACAGACAACAGATTGATGAGATAGAACAGTTATACGGCTCAGAATCGGAAGGTATGAAAGCAAATATGAAAATCATGCACGAGAATGACTCACTTAACCTCATCCAAATTAAAAATAAAGTAATCGATAATTGGGCAGCACCCAGCAGTCCATGTTTTGCTGAATTCAAACACCCACCTGAAATAAAATATAAATATAAAAATAAAGATGCTATTTTTTTACTGTCAAGATCTTATGGAACATTTCGCGCGTCAGATTGGGAAAAGGATGCGGAAAAATATATTTTGAAAGGTTATCTTTTAGATGACCGAAGAATTAAAGGATACTATTAATTCAGAACTTTTTGGATATGATAGCTACCTTCACAAAATATAAGTTAACTTAAAAACTATCATCATGAAAAAGAGGAACATCAATCAAAAATTTAACCTGTAACTATGGGAAAAAAAGCAAAAAAATCATGTTTAGCTGGGATCCCAGCCTGGGCATGGTCTTTATTGACTTTATTCGTATTAATCATACTTTTGGTTATACTCGAAGACCCTAAAAATGATGGCTATTATAGTACTATCCAAATAATAGGCTATGCTTTCTGTGCTATTTTTATCACAGCTGCCTGTTTTTTTATATGTAGGAAATATCCAAAAAGTGTTTGGTCAACTTCTGCTATTTGCAATGCAGTGAGTATTCTGGGTATAATCATGTATATTTTTACGCCTTGGGCACCATTATCAGAAACTATAATTTGGGTTGGTATTTATGTATTATCAGTAATAGCAGCAATCGTCGGGGCAAGAATAGGACAACGAAGAATTAATCAAGAAAAATAATTGATGATACAGATAGCACTTAATTAAAAATAAGTGAAATTGTTTTGAAATCAAGATTTGATTATTATCTTCGGGAAAAATCTCACAGAAAATGCTTAAACAGTTCTTCGTACTTCTCATAATTTCTTTTTCATTTATAACTTTATTCGGGCAGACACCTATATTTACACACCAAGATACACTTCGTGGTTCAATTACTCCTGAACGAGCCTGGTGGGATTTAACTTATTATCATCTAGACATATCTGTTAATCCATCCGATAGTACGTTATCAGGAAGCAATACCATCTATTACAAAGTTTTGAAATCACATCATATTATGCAAATCGACTTGCAATCTCCGATGCAGGTATTTAAGGTTGTACAACAAAATAAAGAATTGGAATTTACCCGTGAAGGTAATGTGTATTATATAAAATTAATTAACGAACAAAAGCCAGGTGAAATAAACAGCATTTTCATTTCTTATGGTGGCAAACCAAAAGTTAGTCTGCGTCCACCCTGGGATGGTGGTATTTCATGGGATAAAGATAATAACGAAAATAATTTTATTGCTACTTCCTGCCAGGGAGATGGTGCCAGTTTATGGTGGCCATGCAAAGATCATATGTACGACGAACCCGATAGCATGTTAATGAGTTTCACTGTTCCGAAACATTTAACAGCAGTTGGAAATGGGCGCTTAAGAGATATTGTGAAAAACAGGAAAGAGAAAACAAAAACCTTTCATTGGTTTGTTTCAAATCCAATCAACAACTATGGAGTAAACCTGAATGTAGCTGATTATATCCATTTTGGTGAAATCTACGAGGGCGAAGAAGGTTCATTAGATTGTGATTACTGGGTATTAAGTTACAATCTGGAAAAAGCAAAAGAACATTTCAGGCAAGTTCCATTAATGCTGAAAGCCTTCGAATACTGGTTTGGCCCCTACCCTTTTTATGAAGACAGCTATAAATTAGTCGAAGTTCCTTATCCCGGAATGGAACACCAAAGCTCCGTTACCTATGGAAATGGTTATGAAAATGGATTCATTGGCCTTGGTGATATTAGCCATACAGGTTGGGGCAACAAGTTCGATTTTATGATCATTCACGAATCTGGCCATGAGTGGTTTGCAAATAGTATTACTTACAAAGATATTGCAGATATGTGGGTGCATGAAGGTTTTATAGCCTACTCAGAAAACCTGTTTATTGATTACCATTACGGAAAAAAAGCCAGTAGTGAATACGTAAGGGGAACACGACAGAATATTAAGAACGACAGGCCAATTATAGGTTATTATGATGTAAACTATGCAGGATCAGGAGACATGTATCCAAAAGGAGCTAATATGTTGCACACCTTACGACAATTAGTTGACAATGATTCAATTTGGAGAAGTATCCTTCGTGGCTTGAATGAAGAATTTTATCACCAGACTGTTACAACAGGTCAAATTGAAAATTATATTAATAATAAGTTAGCATACGATCTCAGCAGCATGTTTGATCAATACCTTCGCGATGTCAGAGTGCCGGTTTTTGAATATGTTATTACAGAAAATAAACTAAGATACAGATGGAATAATGTTATCGATGGATTTGAAATGCCATTGGCGGTTTATGTTAACGGGGAAAAACAATGGCTTAAACCAACACAGATGTTGCAAACTATTGAGTTTTCTCAAAGCCTGAAAGAATTTTCTGTGAATAAGAATTTTTACGTGATCCCTTTTAATATAACGCCGAATTAGATTTAGCCCAAAACTTTTTGATACTATTAAATTACTTCTTGTTAAAATCAAACACTATCGGATAAGTTACCTTTAAATACAGAATGTCTTCCTGGGTTTTTGAAATATCAGAAGGCAACAACATTTCATCGCGCGTATATACAAGATAGACAGCACCAAACGGTGGCTTAAACCGCCAGCCAAATTTTCCGTAGAAATATATTCTGCTGAATGCGGTATTATTCTGCGCAAAGACCTGAATCCAAAGATCTTTGGTGAAATTATAAGAAGCAGACAGTATGTTAATAAAAGTGCTTGCATTAGTTGTGTCAGGATCGTATTTTAATAAGTTAAACGAATATTCAAGTGCGAACTTTTTAGTGATTTTAAACCTTGTTGCTCCCTTAAACAAATGAAAATCACGGTCAAAGTTACGACCACCCCAGTAATTCAATTTAACCATGCTCCATTCGTCGGTGTTGTAACCTATTTCAACACCATATTTATGATTATAATAGCCTTTTTCAAATAGGCGGTATTCGTAGTTGTAAAATACCTCAAAATTGAATTTATTCTGAAAATAAGTATTAACCATTAAGAAAACACTTTGCCCCCGCAAATAACCTTGATGGCTCCAGAAAACATTGTAATTGGAAAAAGCCCTGATATATCGGATTACCTTACTTTGCAACCACCATTTGTAGATTAAATCAATATCAACTTCGCGACGATCATCATCACGCACAAAACCAGTTTGGTTAACATTGTCAGCAAAAGTTTCACCAATATCTGAATAGCGGATATGGTAATGGTATATATTGTTCTCACGTGCAAAACGTACAAACCATGCCGAGTTTGGCAACCAATCGCCCGGAGCACTTCCAACATATTGCCCGGTTAATTTCCAGGTTTTTCCAAGATTTAACATATAATCCGCACTAAGCGAACGGGCATATCCCCCATCCCACGATTTATCAGCAAAAGTTAATCCAACTGTTGATGATTTCAAAATGTCGCGTTTTACACGGGCTGTTGTGAAAAAAGCCGGTTCATCAGTGCTGTTATCAACTGGATCAGTAAACTCAAATGTCCTGACACTCAATAAATTCATATTATACTTCCCGGCTTTACCTACAAACTTTCCTCCTGCAAGCACATCACCAACCCTGCGCGAATAAAAGTTACGTATACGTGTTCCAAACATATCGTTCCCTTCCTGGAAAAACAAGCGCTTTTCAGGATAGCTTAACTCATATCTTGTCAGGTTAATTTGTTCCTGGTCACCTTCAACTGTTGCAAAATCCGGATTGACGGTTAGATTTGCCGTTAGATTTGAATTAAACTGGTATTTGATATCACCACCGGCATCTCCCAGAAACTTACCATGCACGTCCGTAAAATCACTGTCTTCATAACGCCCTGTTGCATATGGATATAAAGACAGAATTCCTTTTTCTTTACCTAATTCAATCTCTGATAGTTGTCCACCCTGCGATAAACGGTAATCCTGGCTCATCTGACCCGACCAGTACGCCACCTCGAAATTATATCGTATAATTCTGCGGATATTAAATCCCCAGTTGGTGATCTTTCGTCTATAACTCATACTTGCCAATGGAATTGCAAACTCAGCATACCAACCCCATTTATATACTCGAGTGGCTGATTGCCACACCTCATCCCAGTTTTCATCAAGGCTTCGCCCATCATCACCAATTCGGAAATCAGTTTGTGTACCCAGTGGATTTATAGCAAAGCCAAAACCTGTCCGATTGTCATCATAAGTGTCTAAAATTAACGTGATCGCATCATCATCATTCGACAAGTTATCCCGGGCTGTTATTTTAGCAACAATATCAGTTTGATTCTGGTAACAAAACACTGCGAAATAAATAAACCTTGTATCATACATCAGGTAAGCCACTGTTCGCTCTGACGATGGCTGTCCGATATCAGGTTCCATTTGGATAAAAGCTGTAGCCGGATCAGGTAAATTCAGTAAAACAGAATCAACATGACCATCAATTATTAAGGGTGTGGTGACCTGAATTGCATTGAGGTTTTTTTGAGAAAATAAATGATTCGGAAAGAGGAAAAACATGAATAATATTCCCCATCCTATTATTCGTTTTATCCTTTTAAAAAACATGTGGCAATTTACAATTTTAAATATAAAAATAAGTGTTATTTGTCCTCTAAAGAAGTAAATTCATTCAGTTGCCCTTATAAATAAAGAACGGTAATTTTCATTGCAACAGCCCTTCAGTAAATATTTCAATTATTTAAAGCGTATTTAAGGTAATTCAATATATTTGTTTCGGATGAAAGTGAAAAATTATATTGCAGCAATTGTCTTCATTTTTTACCTCGGACTTCTTGGGTATTTGTACCTGGGTATCGGACAGGGAAAAACTTATCCCGCTAAGCCGATAAGTATCATTGTCCACTCAAAACCAGGATCGGCTATTGATTATATGGCGAGAAAAGTAGCAGAAATCGCCCGTAAATACAGTGATGTTGCTTTTGTGGTTGAAAATCGATCAGGAACACAAGGCCTGGTTGCTATGCAGCATGTACTTGACATGAAGGCTGATGGCTATACATTGTTAGGCGTAACCAAATCATTTCTCTCCACCGTTATGGTGAATAAAAGTAAAGTCAGCCTGGATGACTTTCTGTTTATTGCAAACATGGTTTCTGATCCCGAAGCATTGATATCAAATAAAGACAGAAATTTCAAATCTCTCGATGATATTATTCAAGATGCAAATAAGGACGAAACACAAGTATGGATTGGTCCCGGAACAGGTAGCCGCGATCACCTGATGGCGTTAAAAAGTTGGGAGACTTTGGGAATCGATGCCAATTGGATTGATTACAAAAGTGGCCCACAGTCCATTCTAGCATTGCTCAGAGACGAATCTGCTGTTTATGTCGGTAATCCTGCAGATATTAAAGGAAAAAGTGATCTGGATATCATATCAATTGCAAGCGCTAAACGACTAATATCGCTTCCTGATGTACCCACATTTAATGAACAGGGATATGATATGAACGAATCGATGTGGAGAGGTTTTGCTTTTAAGAAAGGCGTACCTGAAGAAGCTGTTGAATATGTCACCAGGGTTCTTCAGGATGTTGTAAATGATGATGAATGGGAAAACTATTGTAATGAAACCTATGTATTTTCGAATTTTGAAAATCATGAGGAATTTACCAGGAGAATTGTTCAGGAGACTGAAGAAACAAACCATTATTTGAACAAGGCTGGTTTACTGGCTTTATATGTGAATGAAGGCCCTGTTAACATGATTGTTGTTCTGTTGATTATTGTTTTTGTTGTCTTTCTACTAATATTAATTTTCAACAAGTTCAAAATCAAAAATTTTAGTTACGATCAAATCATTGCCGGAGGTATTATCAGTATTTCACTGTTTTTCTATTATCAAACAATCTTATTTCAAATACCTGAAACGGTGAATATTACAAGCCCTTCGCTTATTCCGAGAATCTGGATAATTACTTTAGTACTGTTAAGTGTAATACTAATTGTCAAATCAAAAAGTGTGAGTACTGAAAAGGAAAACTATTCACCTAAAACTGTTTTGATTATCATCGCTTTTCTGCTTGTATACCTGGTAGCTATGCAATGGATCGGATACTTTTTTACAACTCCGGTTTTTATACTGGCTGCAATGTATTTATTAAAATATCGTAAAATTGCCTTCATGACTATAAATGCATTTGGTTTTGTATTGTTCAGTTATTTTATATTTAATAAGCTGCTGCACATTGACCTGCCATTAGGCTGGTGGTTCATTTAGAAATAAACTATGGGAATAATAAATGATCTTTGGTTAGGCTTACAGGAATTTGGGCAGTTACTACCTATACTAATGATGTTCATTGGTGTTATCATTGGAATTATCGTTGGTGTACTCCCCGGATTATCCCCATCTATTGGTGTTGCACTCATGCTGCCAGTTACTTTTGGCTTAGACCCCATCAGTGCGCTGGTATTATTGGTATCCGTTTATCTGGCTTCAAATTATGGTGGCTCGATAACAGCCATTGCTATTAACACACCGGGAACACCGGGCGCAGTAGCTACAACATTTGATGGTTATGAGTTGACCAAACAAGGCAAACCACTATATGCATTGATCACATCATTGACAGCTTCAACTATCGGAGGCCTGGTTGGTACAATCATCTTAATATTATTCTCCGTACCCTTAGCAAAACTTGCCCTTTCATTTGAATCATATGAATATTTTGCATTGGGTGTTTTCGGCCTGACAATTATTTCTTCTTTGGCAGGAAAAAGTCCTTTGAAAGGATTTATTGCTTCAGGTATTGGCCTTTTATTTGTTACGATTGGATTTGACACACAGCTACCTTTTTCGCGATTTTCAATGGGAATACCTGATCTCGCTGACGGTATTGAATTTATACCGGCTTTAATAGGGCTTTTTGCTCTAGGTGAGATATTCTATAGTATTGAGAAAGGAGATAATATTAAACCAGAGAAAACAGCAAAAGTAGATCTCTCAAAAACTCTTTCAATTAAGCAGCTATTGAAATTAAAGTCCGTAATATTAAAATCATCGATAATTGGCACACTGGTGGGCTGCATACCAGGTGCGGGCGGTACAATTGCCACATTTATTGCTTACGACAACGCAAAGAGTTCAAGTAAGCATCCCGAGAAATTTGGTAAAGGTTCACTGGAAGGTGTTGCTGCTCCCGAAGCTGCAAATAACGGATCAGTAGGTGGCGCTTTAGTTCCTTTACTTACACTTGGAATTCCTGGTAGCGCTTCAACAGCAGTATTAATAGGAGCCCTGATGATTCATAAATTAAACCCGGGCCCTGAACTTTTTGATAAAGAGGCAGGGTTGGTCTATGGCATTTTTATCAGCCTGTTCTTTGCTAATATTTTTATGTTTTTTGTTGGATTGATGGGTAATAAACTCTGGATAAAGATTATTGCAGCCCCAAAATCTTTATTATATCCGATTATCCTCGCTTTATCTTTTATCGGTAGCTACTTTATTCAAAATTCTGTATTTGATGTTGGCGTATGTATTGCATTTGGAATACTTGGTTGGTTATTAAAAAGGGGTGATTTCCCGACAGCACCGGTAATTTTAGGCCTGATATTAGGTAAAATGATTGAAGAAAATCTACGTTTATCTTTAATAAAAGGTGATTGGATTGATTTTTTTACCCGTCCCGGAAGCCTGATTATTATCATATTGGCATTAGTCTCATTGTTTATGCCTTATATTAAGAAAAAGTTAATGAAGAAGGCAAAGCAAAACATTGGGTAAATAACAGTCCTGTTGCAAGTGTCCACGCTTGCAGTTTCAGGCTAAAAATCAAATATTTTTAATGGACTATTTTGTTTGCACTTTCAAGCGTAGTCGCTTGAAACGGACATTAATGAAGGTCGCTACATCCGCTCAACCACATCAATACCAAGCAGGCTTAAACTAGATTTTAAAGTAGTACCGATAAATCCTGACAGTTCCAGTCTGAAATTCCTGATGTCTGAATCATCTTCCTTCAGAATTGGAAATTCATGATAAAATTGGTTGAATTCCTTTGCTAAATCATATACATAATTCGCGATTTGCGCAGGACTCAGATTTTCAGCAGCAAACTTGACGATCTGCGGATACTCGTGAAGTAATTTTATCAGGGATCTTTCTTTCTCCGAAATGGAAAGATCAGAAGGAATCTGGTCATCAAGTA